>Ga0272440_1004421_pt1 | contig 10033 bp, 2 predicted proteins | sample SSMMMBAug17_FD_192440 | JGI IMG/M metagenome (GOLD analysis project Ga0272440, IMG submission 192440) | Marine sediment archaeal communities from Little Sippewissett salt marsh, Falmouth, MA, United States - SSM-MMB-Aug17 | ecosystem: Environmental > Aquatic > Marine > Wetlands > Sediment ... | reverse complement strand
TCGTACGCAAAAAAGCCATGAAAAATCAGAAAACAGGACGCAATGTTGGATATGACCATATTATAATTTTGGAAGCCCTTCCTGATTCAATTGATTTTGAACGTTTCCTTTTGACAATAAAGGATCCAGCTGGAAAAGCCATTGATGATGATATTGTCATTGGTCGTTGATATCCGAAACAGGTAAGTATCAAACGCAACTTTTATAACACTCTATAATTAAAGACCTCTTTTTTTTATCTATTCAAATTTTTTGTGTAAGAAAAATCCATTTCTACAAGTATATAGATTATGATAAGCCAATATGTTTTTCAGACTATTTGAAAAACAGGTATAAATATATGGTACTTGTATTTGATTATGCATACGAACCCAAAAAAAAATCAATATAATTGTTATAAAAAAAATATTGATTTTATTTTTAATTTATAGTATGTTATACAGTTACATGAAATCATATAAATATAGATAAGTTTATTAACAAAGTTTGTAACATTTATTTACAGGAAATAATAAATGTTTATATTTAAGGTCTTTATTTTTAATAATAATGCAAAAAAAGAAAGGAGTTTTTTATGATGCTAACATTTTTAAAAAAAACAACAAAAAACCGGAAAACAAGTTTCCGGAGTGTCAATTTAATCGGGTTAATTCTTATTTGTGGGATATTGGTTTCACTGATACCAACGGCGATTTATGCAAAGAAAAATGTGCTTTTGTAGATACATAGGGAGAGCTATGAATAGTTTGTATGCTTCTGGTACAGACAATAATCGGAATATGCGTTTGTTTAACTTGCTAGTTTTTTACCATTTTTATTGTATTTTTTAATAATTATAAATCAATTTTTACATTTAATTTTAAACGATACTAACTTAATATATTTGGATTTTTAAAATCCAGAAGGGAGGCTTTTATGATATGGACAATGATAACACCCAAAAAAGAAAACCGAAAATATTATTTTCGGAGCTATGCACTTGTCTGCTTAGTATTATTCATGAATCTTTTGATTGCCTTCGGGCAACCGCAAATGCTCTATAGCCAGAATAAAAAAAATTTTTGTATTAATACTAAAGTTGGTTTAGTAGATGATGTTGGACTAGCTGTTGATGCATTTTTAAAAAATCCAATGGGCATAGTGGTTGATGTCAATGATGCAATATATATTGCAGATACAAATCATCATCGAATCAGAAGAATTTTATATAACGAGATCCAAACTATCGCAGGAACAGGTATTGCTGGTTATGACTTTGATAATATACCCGCAATTTCAGCCGCCATATATTATCCGACAGATGTTGCAATTGATTCTCATGGAAATATATATATCGTAGAACATAAAGGACATCGTATTAGAAAAATTGACACTGATGGTATCATATCAACGTATGCAGGAACAGGCAAGCCAGGAGATGACGGTGATAGGGGGTTAGCAACTGCAGCACGTTTGAACTGTCCAACAGGGATTTCAATTGACTTCCTTGACAATTTGTATATAGCAGATACCATGAATCATAAAATTCGATTAGTAGATAGTAATAAAACAATATATACATTTGCAGGAACGGGAACACCTGATAATTCAGGCGATGGGGGAAAGGCAATTGATGCAGAATTAAACATGCCCAATGGAGTATATGCAGATGATTCTGGGAATATATGGATAGCTGATACTGGAAACAATTTAATAAGAAAAGTTGATAGATATAGAAAAATCAATACAGTTGCAGGTGATGGGGACTTAACCTCTGGACCAGCGAAAAATCTAAAGCTGTATCAGCCAACTAGAGTTACATTGGATGGATCAGGAAATCTCTATATATCAGAGACTGGTAAAAGTCGTATTATTAAAGTACCTGATGGAGACCCAAATAGGACAACCGTCGTTTTTGCCGGAGGAGGAAACTATCAAAGCTATAGTGATCGCATAGCAACTGATGCTGAGCTATCTGAACAAAATGGTATTGCATTTGACAGAAATAACACATTATACATAGCAGACACGAACAATCATTTTTGCTCAAAGGTTTACCCATCAATAGATGAAACAGGGAACATTGAGATCATTGCAGGAACAGTAAATCCATTTCCAAGAAGTATAACATCGACATCCTTAAATAGTCCAACTGACATCATCCGGGATAATGTTGGCGCATACTATATTTCTGATACCGATAACCATATGATTCTCAAGATTATAAAAGATGTTATCTATCGTTTTGGCGGAACTGGAGAACCATCAAGAATAGATAATTGCGGCAATGGCTCTACAGTCTTAAATGCAAGATTTAACCAACCAAAGAATCTTTTATTTCAATCAAGGATTGATCGTCTGACTTATGAATATAGTGAGTATTTGTACATTGCTGAGCCAAATTTACATTGGATTCGACGAGTCGAGTTGACAGAGAATGGTAATATCATTGAAACTTTTGCGGGTACAGGTAAAACCTCTGGAACCACCTTTCCTATTGATGCTACATCACCAAAAAACGCAGACTTAAACTATCCGCTTGGAATGCATGCAGATAATTATGGTGATATCTACTTTGCAGATCGTGACTATAATTGTATATTTAAGATAGAATTTGATCCCTATTCAAATAGTTCTGCTATACATAGATTCGTTGGAAGTCAAAATGCTGGTAATAGTCCAACAGGTACTCCTGCTCTGGATGCGCAATTAAACAAGCCAGTGGATGTTTGGATAGACAGTTCTGAACGTATTTACTTTATAGATTCTGGAAATAAGAGAGTATGCAGGGTAGATAAAAATGGAGATACCTATATTATCACTGAGGTCGTTTCAAACTTAGATAAACCCTTGGGAATTACTGGCTACTTAGATAAAAAAGACAAAAAAGAGTATATGCTCATTACTGACATCAGCAAAAACAATATTTTCGAAATTGATTTAGACGATTTTCCTTGCGATGCAAATAAGTATAATATTGTCGCTGGAATAGACCCATCAGATGGTGGATTTTCAGGCGATGGTGGTCCAGCTCTTCAAGCTGAACTAAATGCTCCCTCAGGAATATCGATGAATATTGCAGGGGATATTTTATTTGCAGATTCTGCTAACAATCGTATACGTAAACTATCAGGGAAGAGTGATGATCCTCGCAATAAAATTAGAACGATAGCCGGTTTTTTTGATCCTGCAGGTCTTGCTATAGATGTTGCCATTCGTGAAGCTTCAGGTGTGGTAACTGATCCAGACGGAAATGTATACTACTCTGACAGCAAGAATCATCGTGTCCTAAAAATAAATAATGGAAATATTGAACCCTTTGCTGGAAATGGTACTGCTGGTTATTCAGGTGATGATGAGCTTGCTACTTCAGCACAGCTTAATTCTCCACAAGGTCTTGAATACGCGAATGGGAAATTATATATTGCTGACAAAGGCAATCACTCGGTGAGAAAAGTTGAAAATGGGGTCATAACAACCATTCTTGGAAATGGAAAAATAGGTATCGGTGCTTCAAATATATTTGATAGTTGCTTGGATTCACCTGTTGATGTCGCAATCAAAGGTAACGAATTATATGTATCAGACTCAAATAATCATCGAATAATAAGACATTTTTTGGGAGATAACTATTTTTCAGTATATATTGGGAATGGGGAGCCAGGATTATTAGCATCACCCACAGGTACCAAAAAAAATGAAGCACAACTGAATACACCTGCTGGAATATCTTTTGATAATAATGGTGTTTTATTGATATCTGAAATGGGGCATCATAGAGTTATTAAAATTGAAGATGATAAAATCAAAATCGTGGCTGGAACTGGTAAGACATTTCTGAATCATGAACCCTACCCTACTAATTATAACCTTCATTCGCCTTCTGATGTTATCGTAGACTCTAATAATTACATCTATATTTCAGATACAGGTCATAATATGATTTTAAAAATTGCAAATAATATCATTTCCATATTTGCAGGTAACCAGTCAGATGTGTGTAATACTGCTGACGGTTTACCCCGTAAAGAAATCAGTATTAATAAACCTTCCTCAATCTTTATCCACAAAAATGAAATGTATATTGTGGACAAATGCAATCGGATTGGAAAAACGAATATAATTATTGATAACTCAATATATCAAAAAGTTGCTGGCAATGGTTATAGCGGATTTTCCGGAAACAATGGTTCAGCGATTTCTGCTTTCCTTGATTCACCATATGATGTGGCAATTGATCAATGGAATAACTTATATATAGCTGATTATAAGAATCATCAAATTCGCAAGGTAACACCTGATGGTATCATCTCGACAATCGCTGGGACAGGTCAAACAGTCTATAATGGTGATAATGATCTTGCAATAAACATCAATCTTGACTCACCTCATAGTGTAGCAGTCGATTTAGAAGGAAATGTATATATAGCTGATACAAATCATCATCTTATTCGTAAAATTCGAAAAGATGATCAAAAAATTATTAATTGGGTTGGAACTGGGTACCCTGGGACGCCTGAAACAAATGACGATGGCATTGTTCCAAGAGAAGTGTCCTTAAATTTACCACATGGCATTGCTATTGATATCAGTGGTAACTTGTATATTGCTGATACTGGAAACAAAAAAGTCCGTATTGTGGAAGCAGAAGCACGCGTCATAAATATAGCTCAATCTCCTGAAGTGGAATATCCATATGATGTTGTGGTAGACATACACAGTAATGTGTATGTTTCAGATATGAAGAAGCATAAGGTTTTACTTATTCAACCAGGTTCAAACCCAACACCGTATGCGGGTAACGGAGATATTGACTATATATATACTGAAGAGAATCAATATGCTATTTCAGCCAGCCTTTACTCGCCAACATTTCTTGATGTGGATGAAGAATCTAACCTTTATATTGTAGATAGTGGTCACCATAGAATCCGCAAAGTATATTCTGATGGAAAGACTATTGCTACGATTGCTGGTGATGGGTTTCAAGGCTTTTCAGGTGAAAACAATGATCCTTTATTTGCATCCATAAACACACCAAATGGCATAGCCGTTGAACCAGGTGGCAATATCATTTTGTCTGATTCTGGGAATCATTATATCAGAAAAATATTCTTTAAAGAGTATTTAGGATGGAATGTAAATATTTCAGATTTTTGTAACAAGGAAAGAATTATTGCAGTTGTTAATATGAATGGTCGAAATATTGCCAGGCAAGGAGATAAAATTGCATTTTTTATTGATGATGTATGTAGATGCGTAACCTATCCTGTGAACACCATCAAAGGAGAAAGATTCTTTGCACTCATATGGGGAGAATCTAACGACAAAAATAAAATTATATCTGTCAAATACTATCGAAAAACTACCAGCGAAATACTTACTGTACAAGAAAATCTTGTTTATAACCCTAATTCGGAAGTAGGAACAATATCTGATCCCTTAATTCTAAATATACCTGACTCAGATAAATACCCTGAAATTATAGTAGAACTGAAAAAAACAATCAATGAACAGGCTGAAACAATCAATGAACAGGCTGATACGATCGATGAACAGGCTGATACGATCGATGATCAGGTTGATACAATCGATGATCAGGCTGATACAATCGATGATCAGGCTGATACAATCGATGATCAGGCTGATACAATCGATGATCAGGCTTATACAATTACTCAATTAGAATTCCGTGTAGATCAATTATCATACTACTCTGTATCTTTATCAAAAGGTTGGCACCTGATGAGTAGTTTAAACGATTTTAATGTTACCCCAGAAACAAATCCACCAGGTTGTATAGATGTTATGTATGAATATAGTATTGGCAGGTATGAAGTAGTCAATGAATTAACTCCGACAAGAGGATTTTGGGTTAAACTTAATAAGGCTTGTGAACTTACTGTGAGAGCTGCTCAATAATACAAACATACTTTGATTATACTGAGTATTATAAAAAGAACTATGCTGGATAGCTTACTTTCTCCCTTCACCTTAATTAAATCTCCATAGAGACGTTGCACACAACGCCTCTATGGAATGAATTATATGATTAACCTGTTACTATATCCGGCACTTGTTCACCAAATAAGTCTGTATTTACATCAATAACAAGCCAACTATTCTATAGTTTTTTTGGAATTATAGAGGAATCCATTATTATGAAATATAAGCTTTACGTTTTTTCAATAGTAGTGACAATACTTATTTTGGGGTATGTTTTCTTTATACCTGAGAATAAAACATCTGATGATATTCGTGTTTCATATGACAATCTAGATGTTGTTCATGAAGATCAACCCCAAAGGAGTTCGACAGATTTATCCTCTGTGCCAACATTTAGAGAGGATGGTGTTGCTTTGGACCGACATGGCAACTTATATGTTATAGACGATTTTAATTCTCAGATCAAAAAAATTACACATGAAAAAGAACAAATCATTATAGCGGGCAATGGCGAGTCATCATTTTCAGGCGATGGAGGATTGGCAAAATCAGCAAGTTTAAATCATCCTCAACATTTAGTCGTAGACCCTTCGGGTACACTATATATAGCCGATACACTAAATCATAGAATAAGAAAAATTGAAAATGGTATTATTACTACCATCGCTGGTAACGGAATTCCAGAATATTCAGGTGATGGAAAAAAGGCAACAATAGCTTCTCTCAATTATCCAACTGGTATTGCTATATCATCTCAAAATATAATATATATTGCAGATAATTATAATCATAGAATCCGAAAAATCGATAGAAACGGTATTATAACAACGGTTGCAGGAACAGGTGTTCGCGGTGATACTAATGATGGAGAAAATGCAACTATAGGCGCATTGAATTATCCTCGAAAAGTCATATGTTTGCCAAAACAACGACTATTATTTACAGAAGACTTTTCAAACTCAAAAAACAGTTTTCGTATTAGAGAATTAACAGCTGATGGCACAATTTCAACACCCGATGAATCATTACCATTGATAATTGCAAAATCAAGAAAACGAACGAAAAGGTCTTCTGAGACTACTTTTAATTTATCTGCAGAGTCAGATGGTATTCATTCGTTTACTATAAATGAAAATTCATCAATATATGCAACTATTCTAGAGTGGGAATATGCAGGTAGTGGAGATCCTGTTTTTCTGATTTTTCGATCTATTAGTGACGATTACATAGATCCGGATACGATTATTTGGGATGACACTCCTATAGGTATACACCTCGGAATAATACCAAAAGATGAAATTTTTGTTTATTCTGATCCTGGCCCAAGTGATTTAGAACTTGATGTTATCCATTATTATCGGATTAAAGTCTGTGAATCAGTATTGGCACAATCTAATTGTTGGTATACTTCAAGCGTTATCAATCAATCTATTATTAATCAAACTCCAGATCTTATGAATATACCTGAAAATTATTATGTTTTAGATGAAAATGATCCTCCCCTAGATGTGTTCTTTTTGGCCTGCGATCATGAAACAATAGGGTATAGTCTTAATTATGACATTGCAAACTCCAATCCTGATTTATTAATAAAAGAATTTGATCCAAAAAAATGTAATGGAAAAGAAGAATGTAAGACGAAAACTATTACATTAACACCAGTAACACATAGGGCTGGTTCTTCTACAATAACAATTACTGTTACAGATGAATTCGGTGCATATGCAAGAGATAGTTTTAATGTAAAAGTAAATGAAATTCATGATCCTCCAATTATTTCCGTTTCTGAAACGTATACAACAAATGAGGATCATTCAAAAGACTTTACAGTCTGTATTTCTGATTTTGATCAAATAACATCAACAGTTTATAATAACATTGAATATTATACGGATACTTCAACAATAACAACAGAATATTCTGCCTTAACATTAATAAACCAGGAGGGCTTTATTATTAAGGGATTTGATATCCCATTAGAACATAAGATAATAACTACCCCTGGAAAAATTTCAACATTAACAATATCAGTGACACCAATACCTGATGCTAATGGAGAAACAGATATATATATTTCTGCTATTGATAAATATAACCTGGAAAGTGAGCCTCGTACTATTACGTTCATTGTATTGCCTGTGAATGATGCTCCAAAAATATCTCCTGCTGTTATTGGAAAATATACCACGAACGAAGATATACCCATACTATTAGATACGACCATTAATTTGATAGATATAGACAATATGGCGTTGACCATTACTGCCCAAATTTCCCATCCTAAACGTATTTCGGAAATTGTGTTTCATACAGAGAGTCCTGTATCATACAGTGACAATGTAATTTACTCTTCAGAATCAAATGGTGTTTGCTTGAATAGCAGTAATCCAGAGGATAACTCCATTACAGTAGACATGGATATTGAAATTTTTCCTATGCTAAATGCATATGGTGCAACAGATATTACGATCTCTGTTTCTGATGGTTATGCTTTAACAGCACGATCATTTTCCTTATTTATTTCAGAAGTCAATGACATACCTGTTATTGTTAATCTTGAAGATTTGTCTGTTAATGAAGATTCCTCAGTTTCTTTTTCTTTCATTATTGAAGATGCAGAAGGTTCTCGCCTAGAAGATGAAAATAGAGAAAATCGTGGCGAATTTATAGTTACGGCAATACCATCGGAAACAGAAAAGATAGACGTTTCTGGAATAATTTTTTCATCAAGTCCACATATCACTCCTGCCTCTGGTTCCTGTTCTGTTTCAGTTGTGACAAAGATAGAAGATCATCTTTATAGAGAAAGCGTCGCTCTTACCTTAACTCCAACAACAAACAAAAATGGTAGAGTAAATATTACTATTACTGTAAAAGATTCAACTAAAAAAACATCTAAATCGTTTAATTTAAATATTATCCCAGTTAACGATGAACCTTACTTAACAGATTTAGATAATCAAAATATTAAGGAAGATACAGTTCTGTCACTTCCAATACGTATCACTGATGTCGATTTTGGTGATGAAGAACCTGCTGACTCTGCTTTAACAGTTAGTGCTCAATCAAATAATCTTAGTCTTGTAAAAAATTCAGACATTTGCCTTGATGGAACAAATCCGGACTGTTCATCATCATGGGAAATCACAATGAATAACACGATTACTGAAACTATTAATCTCAAAATTTCTCCACTTCCTAATATTCCTGTAGATGAAGTTCTATATTCATTAATCACAATAACAGTTGAAGATTCTTCCAGTTTAACATTTGATGCATTTAATTTGACAGTTGAGCCAGTACCAGACACACCAACAATTTCAAAAATCCCCACACAAACCATCAATGAAGACACCATTGATTTCCCCCTCCCATTCACAGTTGCAGATAATGATGGCGGCAGTGTTACAATCACAGTCCACAGTTCAAACCCAGAATTGTTAACAGATATTTCATTCAAAAACCAACAGATTCAAAATATCCCATTGCAAGCGATTAGCATTCCTTATCAAATAACAGCCTTTTTCACCCCCATAGCGGACCAACCGCCTGAAGAAACTGAAAGTACAACCATTACAATAACTGTTACTGACCAAACGGGTTTATCGCAACAAACTGAATTTACAATAAATGTTGAACCTGTTAATGACCCCCCTGTACTGAGCCCAATTAAGAATCTGGAAATGAATGAAGATGCTACCGCTTATTCATGTACTTTTATTACTTTTACTATTCTTGATGTGGATAATGATACATTGGCATTATCATATACTTCAACCGAGGAATGGTTATTTCCAGAAGAAAATATATCATTTGAATATGCAGGTTCTCAAAGCAATTCTATAGGTGCAAAACCAGAGCCGCAGACAATTACTCTTCGGCTGTATCCATCATCCAATAATTGGGGAACCGGGAAAATATCTGTTGGTGCAACCGATCAAAAAAGTTTTACCGAACAATCCTTTACAGTGACAGTCAAGGCTGTCAATGATAAGCCGATATTATCCATTATTGAAGATTCTATCGCTATTGAAAGTGGTTATTCTAATTCCATTCAATTTACTGTTGTTGACGTTGATATCGAATCATTGACCATCACGTATGCTTC
>Ga0272440_1004420_pt1 | contig 10038 bp, 8 predicted proteins | sample SSMMMBAug17_FD_192440 | JGI IMG/M metagenome (GOLD analysis project Ga0272440, IMG submission 192440) | Marine sediment archaeal communities from Little Sippewissett salt marsh, Falmouth, MA, United States - SSM-MMB-Aug17 | ecosystem: Environmental > Aquatic > Marine > Wetlands > Sediment ... | reverse complement strand
GCTTTGATTAAGCAGACAGAGTAAGATACAAAAAAAAACCTCGGCTAAACGAGATTTGACGAAATTGTTCAATTTGATACTTTAGAACTCTGTCTGCTTGAATCAATTTGTTATATGCGTACGTGCTGTTTTTCCTCGACGGTTTTTTAGACTCTTTGGCACCTTTTTTGCTATTAGGAAAAGCCCTTCATTCTTTTTATGTTTTGCCTGGCTCCTTTTTATTTTTTTCATAACCAACCATTTTTTTTCTTATTTTATTACTCTTTTCTTGCTTCATAATTACTCTTTTTGCATCTTTTTTACACATTTATTCTATTATTGTATTTCCTTTAAAAAAATGTCGTTCCATGGGATAGAAATAAGGTGTCCACATCGTTGTGTCATCCGATTTTTCCAAATAATCACGAATGCCCATTATTTTTGAATCAAGGTCATCAAGGTAATGCAGAATAACAGCTTCCAACGTTTTGGGCGGTTCTGGTGAGCCATAGTCCCGAATGCCATGATGGCTGATCAGCAAATGGCGCAACAATTGGGCTGTGTTTTCCGGAAAATTTGGAACTGATGCAATTTTTTCATCCAGCATTCGAATACCAATGATAATATGGTTTAACAAACGGCCTTCAGTAGAGTAATCAATCATGGTGGTATATTCAAATTCATAAATCTTGCCAATATCGTGGAGCATTGCACCAGTCAGCAATAAGTTTCTGTCAATACCCCGATAATGACATTTGATCAGTCGATCTACTAAAATGGAAACAGACAGGGTATGCTCTAACAGGCCACCGAGATACGCATGATGCATTTTTTTTGCTGCTGGCGCTATACAAAATTTTTCAACAAATGCGTCATCATCCCAGAATTTTTGCATAACTGCTTGTAAATAAGGGTTTTCTATACTTTGAGATTGCGTTTTTAATTGTTGAAACATTTGTGAGGTATCCCGATTTGTTTTGGGAATAAAATCGCCTGGATCAATATTTTCAATCAAAATTCGTTGCACAGAAAATACTGTCAACTGAAGTGTTTCCCGATAGGTTGTGACTCGCGCTTGAATCTTTACATAATCACCATGATCAAAGTGCGTTGAAACTGTTTCAACATTGTCCCAAATTACCCCGCGAATGCTTCCTGTTCGATCAGTAAATCGAACCTGAATAAATGGCTCGCCATCTTTTTTATGGGCAATTGATTTTTCAGTAACAATAAATATATCCTGTATGGCTTGTCCATCAACAAGCGAATCAATATAGCGTGTTTTCAATTATCTAATTCCAACATTTTCATATGGTTTAAAAAATTGTAATCAGTTGTATCAATTGTAAGCGGAGATATGGCAATATAATTGTTTTCTATGGCGCCAAAATCAGTTGTGCATTCATCAGTGACAGGAAAAGTTTCATCACCGATCCAGTAGTAATTTTGATTTCTGGGATCTTTGCGTATTTCATATTTTTCATACAAATGATAAATAGCCTGATTAACAAGTCTCAACCCTTTTGATTCCTGGACAGGGCATGATGGAAAATTGACATTCATAAACGTGCCGGCAGGAATTATTACTTTTGAAAATTTTTCAATTAGATGCACTATATATTCAGCAGCGCCTTCATAATCCATTGTTGGCCCCATAGCAATAGAGACTGCCATTGATGGAATCCACATGGATGCCGCCTCACGCGCGGCGGCGATAGTGCCAGAATAAAACACATTAAAACCTGTATTTGCGCCAGGGTTGATACCTGATACAACCCAATCTGGTTTTTTGGAAAGCAATTGCGATATGCCAAGCTTAATGCAATCAACAGGCGTGCCATTGATTGCAAATCCCTGTATGCCATCATCAAATGGAAAGGCACGCAATGGATCATGTATAGTTAATCGATGACTGGTGGCACTTTTTTCACGATCCGGTGCCACAACAGAAACTGAATGTTTTTTTCTCAATGCATGGAATAACACTTTTAAACCAGGTGCACGAATTCCATCATCGTTTGTAAGTAATATATTCATGTTATACTTTCTCTCTCAAACCCACAGGTATACAAATCTTGTTGTTGGATTTGTGGTGACATTATTCATCTCCTAAAACTTGTATTAAAAATATGGTGTCATCTAATCCCAAAGCCCCCAAAGCATTCATATGTACCACTAAATAATTCTCAGGCTCAATATCAGAAACAATCTGCAAAACAAGCAAAAGATCTTTAATATCTACGATGCGATCTCCATTAATATCGCCTGTTTTATGTGAAACATTTTCAGGAATTACCTGTACAGTATCAGAAAAAGAGCTTTCAACATCGTTTAGTTCCGCTTTTATTTTATACAAGTATAATTGTCCATTGGATACATTGGGATCAATATAACAATTTTGAGCAAGAATGTGATTCATATCCACCGGTTTTGCATTTATACATTCAAAGGTTCCATCCAGTCGCGTACTTCGATAAATATTGTATCGCACGCCATAGGGGTTTTCAATAATATTCCATGCCAATTGCACATAACCGGAACCTGTCACCAGATGAAGTCCTGTAGGTATTGGCGGTGTAATTACCTCGGGCAAAACTGTAAGAATGAAAACTGTTTTTGCATGTAAGGTATCTTTTATTACAGTTACTGTAATTTCAGTTTCCCCCACATGATTAAGGGCAGATGAAACATTCAACATTCGATTTTTTCCAACGCCACTGATCGTTATATTCTCAAGTGGTATTAAACCAGTATTGGATGATTGAACCGCTATCTCCAACAAATCAGCAGATACAATATCATCATCAATGGAAAAGGGAATTGTAATATCGGTATCTTGCTGCATTGTCTGGTCTGGTATCTCAGAGATCCGAGGCAGATATAGCGTATAGGCAACAGTTATAATTTCAGAAAAAGGACTTTCTAAAACATTGCTGTTATTGGCATGTGTCTGGGTACACGTACGAATACGAAAATAATATGGCTGATTTTGTACAAGATCAGTTACTATCAAACTGGAAACTGACTTATCTGTCGTTGAATGATATAGTTGAAAAGGGCCATTTAAAGAATTTGACTGATAAATCTCATAACTTCCTGGATCAACACTATACGCAACAGGAGACCATAACAACTCCATGCCCTCAGCCAGTGCAAGCCCACCTCTGAAATTATTGGGAGATACTGTTTGCGTTTTTGTCCAATCTTCATTGTATCGTTGGCAGGCATTCAGAAATTCAACCAGTGATTGATTGTTTGAATACAAACCATTCCATCGGAAATCACTCTTGCCATATTCAAGGGATTTTAATTGTAAAAGTTCATCAGGTATCTGACCAATTAGCTGATTGCTGTGAACACGAATTTTTTCAAGATTGCTGATTGATGCCAATTCTTTTGGTAATGTACCGGTCAAATTATTTTTTTCAAGGTAAAGTCGTTTCAATGATGAAGAAAGCCCCAAAGCGGTGGGAATTACACCTGATAGCTGGTTATCATACAATAACAGGGATTCCAGATTATTCAACTGGCCTAAACTATCAGGGATATGTCCAGAAAAATTGTTGGCTGATAAATCCAGATGTGTCAGGTATGTAAAATTACAAATAATATCAGGTATATTCCCACTTAACTGATTGTCATGTAAATCCAGATACGTTAAACCAGGCAGGTTTTGAATATCCTGGGGCAATTCGTTTCTTAAGCCATTGTTGGCCAGTTGAATTGAAACCACATGATCTTTTGTATCATTACATTCAATGCCAAACCAACTACATTCTGAACCGGCAGCACTCATCCATCCGGCCTGATTTGTCCAGTTGAGACCATCAGTCGCATTATATAAAGCAGTCAAAGCATCCCGCTCGCTTTGCGGGAAGTTGGACAAAATGCTGATTGGAATTGTTTCACTGAAAGTACTATCAACACGATTGTCATTGTTGTTATGTGGCAACGAAATCGTTTTCATTTTAAAATAATAGGGCACACCTGTTTCAACATTGTTGAGTGTAAAGGTTTTCGTTCCAAGACCATTTACAGTCACAAATAACTGAAAATTACCGCTTGATTGATGTGAATAGTAAATTTCGTAAGATCCCTGTATGTTATCCAATACTGATGGTTCCCAGGACAAAATAACAGAGGTTTCCAATGCTTTTTCCGCATGAAGTGATGTTGGCGCAAGGGTTTGCATTTGAATCCAATCTCCATTTTGTTTGCTATCAATAAACGCTTTGAGAGCGTCATTATTTGTCCAGAGCGCATTCCATCGGAATTCACACGCATTATCCTGTAAAGCGGTCAATGCCAGATATTCTTCAGGAATTGGGCCTTGAATTTTATTTGCCGAAACAAACAATAATTTCAAATGTGAACATTGCCCCAATCGGGCAGGCAACATTCCTGAAAAAGCATTATCATTTAAGTAAAGGCGCTCGAGTTGAACCAGATTGCCAATTTCAGGCGGAATGGAACCGGACAGGCGATTATGACTTAAATCTAAAAGTTTCAGTTGATCAAGATAACCCAATTGTTCAGGAATCTCCCCTGATATATTATTATAATTCAAACGTAAGTATTGAAGCGCTCGTAATTCTCCAAAACCGGTGGGAATTTCACCATCAAGCTGGTTATGGTCCAGATATAGATTGTTCAAATTGTTGAGTTGAGACAGATTCGATGGAATCGATCCAGAGAATCGATTGTTCGACAAATACAATGTGGTTAAATTTGTCATTTGGCCAATACAATCAGAAATAGTGCCAGAAAATGAATTTTTGCTGATATTCAAAACTTGTAATAAACTCGCCTCAGGACAAGTCATTTGAATTTCTCCAGCCAGTTGATTATCAGAAAGGTTCAGATGTATAAGATTGACAGATTGCCATATATAAGTCGGTATATTTCCAGAAAACCGATTTCCTGATAAATCCAGGTAGGTTAGTTGATTGAGATTGGTAATTGCTGATGGTATGCCACCAGAAATAATATTACTGGCTAAAACCAGGGTTTGGAGTTGTGTCAAGTTTTTCAGGCTTTCCGGTAAATGTCCCTGTAAATTATTCCCAAACAAATTTATTCCCACCACGTGTGTATTATCAGTGTTGCAGGTCACTCCAAAACGATTACAGGCATTCGCCTCATTCCATAGATCGTTTTGATACCAATTAGCCCCATTGGTATATTGATAAAGATCATCCAGGGCGGATGTTTCTTCATCAGGTACTTTGGCCTGGGCCATTGATAAAAAAAACAATGTAATTATTGAAATTAATAGAAATTGTTTCATTTTTCTCTCCTTATTGAAAAATTTCAAAATAACGTTGTTATTTTAAAAATTGGTTAAGCATATCATACAAAGGTGTTTAAAAAAAGCCATTTTACCCTGACAGCGAATCCCTTGGAAAAAACAATTGAAATGATTGATAATTAAACAGCGCTGAGAACTTGAAAAGGTTTGACATGACCCAATCTCCTGTTCTATAATCGTCAAACTGTAATTTTTCCAAAACCGATTGACGATTTTGACAAACCAACACCAGACATACAGGTTAATTTATATTGTATTGCAGCCGATAAAGGAATTAATAAGAAAACCGACGTGATATATTTTTGCATATCGTATAAAGGCAACTTTTGAATGATGAAACATACGAACAAAACAAACATTGCAATTATTGGATCAACCTCACCATCAGGTAAAGCTATTGCTGAAGAGCTGGCCAAAACATGTGTGTTAAACCTGACCTTTCGCAATGAAAAATTATTACCCGAAGCGTTTAAAAATAATAGCAATATTAAACTATTGCATTACGATCTTGAAAAAATACATTCACCTGAAGTTGCTTTTTTTAAAAATTGTGATCTTGTTATCTGGACTGTGCATATTAAACATGGATCTGACAACAATCAGATCCATCTTAACACAAGGGCAATTGAGTCATTTTTGTCCATATTACCCCAAACGAATATACACAGGTTTATATATCTATCCTCAGGAGGTTCCATATATGGCCCCCCTTTCATTGTGCCAATTTCTGAAAAACACCCATTAAATCCAGTCACACCATATGGTATAACAAAACTTGAAGTTGAAAAGCTGTTAATTGCGTTTCATGAACAAACAGGAATGGAATTGTCTATTTTACGACCAGGTAACATTTTTGGCGAAGAATCATTAACAGGACGCTCAAAGGGAATCATTGCATCTTATATCCAAAGCGCTTTAAACAACGCCCCCTTTACAATAATAGGTAACCCTTTGAATATAAGGGATTACATTTATATTCACGATCTGGTAAACGCTGTGAAATGTGCTGTTGAGTCACCAGAAAAATTCATCATCTGGAATGTTGGCACTGGTATCGGCCATAGTGTTAACTATATCATGAATTATATAACAGAATTAACAAACTTGAAACCATCAGTGATAAATCATGAAAAATTTTCAACGAAAGAGATTCCTGTCAATATCCTTAATACAAATCGGATACGTCAGGAAAGCAACTGGAATGATCAAGTATCTCTGGAAACTGGCCTTAAGAATCTATCATTGAGAATTAATAGGGAAAAAAAATGAAACGTTTTTACTGTACATATTTTGATAAACATTATCTTATTAAAGGGATAGCGTTCATTGAATCTTTACAAAGACATGAACGCTCTGATTATATCTTTTTTGTTGTTTGCATGGATCAGTTCACCTATCAGTTTTTTTCGCAACAAAATTATCCAAATATCAAACTGATTCCTTTTGAGAATCTCGAAAAAATTGATAACCTTCTTTATCAGTCAAAAACAACGCGTAATCTGGTTGAATATTACTGGACCTGTAAATCCTCAATTATTTATTTGCTGCTAAAACTATTTCCAGAGATTGATGCAATTTGTTATTTTGATGCTGATATTTTTTTCTATCAATCTCCTGATCCTGTATGGAATGCTTTAGAAAATCATTCAGTGTTGATTCATGAGCACAGATTTTCAAAGGAGCAATCCCATTTGATCATGTATGGTCGATTTAATGCAGGCTTTGCAGCATTTCGCAATGACAGGGCAGGGATGAAAGCATTGACTTGGTGGCGTGAGATTTCAATAGATTGGTGCTATGCGCGATTGGAAAATGGACGCTATGCCGATCAATTGTATCTCAATCAGTTTCCAGATAAATTTCAGGACGTTAATATTTTACAACATATTGGTGCAGGCGTTGGACCTTGGAATCATATTCAATATCAATTTTCAAAAGATTTTCAGGGGAATGCATGGGTTAATGATTATCCCTTGGTTTTTTATCATTTTCATTCTTTTACTTTTGTACAGCCGGAAATAATCATACCTTCAAAATATATCACTAATCCATTTACAATGGATATATTAACGCATTGTTTTATACCTTATGCAAATGCCTTGCTCAAAATTATCCAGAAAGTGAGGCGTATGTATCCAGACTTTTCTGATGGACTCTTGAACAATAATATGATCGATACGCAACGTATGTTTATCGCCCTGAAATCTGCTCGCCAACGCATTGCTCAGGCAAATGTACCGCATCAGTTGATTTCCATCGATGCAGATTGGGATTGTTATGCGAGCTCACAATTCAGACATAAAAACACCGCTATAGATAATCAATATGATGACATATTGCCAATTCCTACCGGCAAAAAACAAACGCCCCCTGATCTCATTCTTGATCAGGCTGAATATGAAGTACAAAAAGGGAATACTGATATCGCCATACAAATTCTGATGAAATTAATCGATAAGTGGCCAGAATACTATTTAGCATATAATGATCTGGGCATTATCTACTGGAAGTCCGGCGATAAAAGGAAAGCATTTCAATATGTTAAGAAAGCTTATGAATTAAATCCATTTGATGTAAAAGTTGTTAAAAATATTGGAAATATTCTGATTAATATACAAGAAGTCAAAATGGCGCAAAACATTTTTTCTCATTACATGGAGAGATTTCCAGCAGATTTGACCATTCGGGATATGCTTCATAAGATTGTCAAACCAGTCATGCTCAATTTGGGGTGTGGTCGTTGCTATCATTCGGATTGGATCAACATTGATATTCGGTCATCAGGGCCTGATGTTATTGCACATAATTTATTTCATGGGATTCCTTATGCAGACAATACTGTGGATGTGGTTTATCATTCGCATTTATTGGAGCATATGCCCAAACAATTCGGGCCAGTATTTATTGGCGAATGCTTTCGTGTTCTCAAAAATGGTGGGATTATTCGTATTGCAGTACCTGATCTGGAACAGATTGTGCGGGAATATATGAAAAATCTTGAAAATGCACTCAATGATGATGAGCAGGCGGCCAGTCATTATGAATGGATAATGCTTGAACTGTTTGATCAAACAGTCAGAAATCAATCCGGCGGGGCCATGTTGAATTATTGGAAACAGAATCCAATGCCTGCCGAATCATATGTTTTCGAACGATGTGGCAATGAAGCGCTTAATGCTGTTATGTCTATTCGAAAGAGCAACATGCCGCAAACAACTGTACAGGATCCAATGATTTCAGCCATGCAACACCCAGATGATCACCTCTTGTTGCAAATAGCCCGATTTAGAACCTCGGGTGAAGTTCATCATTGGATGTATGATCGTTACTCATTACAAACACTGTTAAAGGAGGCCGGGTTTTCAGATATTCATGTATGTCAGTCAGACCAATCAAAAATAGCCGATTTCCATACCTATGGCTTGGATACAGACCATATTGGGAAAACCCGAAAACCGGATTCATTGTTTATGGAAGCAAGAAAATTTTAATACAGGAACTAAGAATAATGGTTTCTTTACCTTCAAAAATAATTACATACATTTGGGAAGAAAATATTCTGCCAGTGATGCGAAATATTGTTTTCAATGAATACATGATTAAAGCGCCTGGTGCAAAATTTACTTTTTCTTTATGGGAAAACTTTTTTAAACTGGGTAATATTAAAATTATCAGAGATAACCTCCCTGAGTTTGATCCCAACAAGACAGAAATGTCATGGATACCAATTAACAAGCGTATTGATGGCATGGATGAAATCGCGCTGTCTGAAAAAGTGCTTGATACCCTGATTGAAAAAGCGAAACATCGCGTAATTGTCAATTATTGTGGGTGTCGTGCTGTGAGCAATTGTGAGAACTATCCCCAGGATATTGGTTGCCTGATGATGGGCGAATCTGCGTTGTCGATTCCTAAAAGATTTAGCAGAGAAGTCAATGTGGCTGATGCCAAAGCGCATGTCCGAAAGGCCATTGAATCGGGATTGATTCCTATCACAGGAAAGGCCAGGATTGATAACGATATTTTTATGATTCCTGATAAAGGCAAACTTCTGACTGTTTGTTTTTGCTGTGAATGTTGTTGCATTACACGTTTTATGCGTCATTTGCCATCAGAAGCACTTGATGAAATTGTTCGTCCGGTTGAAGGGCTCACAATAACAGTTACTGATGACTGCGTCGGATGTGGTAAATGCGTTGAAAAATGTTTTATCGATGCAATTGAAATTGTTCAAGACAAGGCTGTTATCAGGGCTCATTGTCGTTCATGCGGCAGATGTGCATTATACTGTCCTGCAAAGGCAATCAAGCTTTCAATCAGTGAGCCCGATGCCGCTGAAAAAGTGGTTGCAAGAATTGAATCTGTTGTAGATTTCTAATTTTTAAGATTTCCGGTCGAACAATGATATCATCCCAATTCATGTAATGATAACTAACAAGTAACCTTGTTTTTTCACAATGGGAGCAGCTTTTTAAAGATCCATTAACAACAGCCGCAGCCATAGATCGAATAATTGTATCCTATTCAAATTATATGGAAGTAAAAGAGAATAACGCTATTTTTGAGAAATGATAAAATCAGATTAGGTAAAATTATTTGAAGATTTCTACGATCTTTGGGTCGTATATTTTTAATTATTATCGTTCAACTTTGGTTTTTCATGGCATAATTATTGCCTTTTCTTAGCCCCGATAGGGGCGGAATCTTTGTAGGCTGGGGCGTTAGCCCCAGATCATTGACCAGTCAATTTC
>Ga0272440_1004419_pt1 | contig 10040 bp, 9 predicted proteins | sample SSMMMBAug17_FD_192440 | JGI IMG/M metagenome (GOLD analysis project Ga0272440, IMG submission 192440) | Marine sediment archaeal communities from Little Sippewissett salt marsh, Falmouth, MA, United States - SSM-MMB-Aug17 | ecosystem: Environmental > Aquatic > Marine > Wetlands > Sediment ... | reverse complement strand
AAAGTGTTAACTACTTTTCAGCAAATATGAAGGATGCCCAAAAAATAGAGTGAACAGTTTTGTACGCATATGCTTGATGTTTAATTCTTGAGTTAAGGAATTCTCAAAAAATAACATACCCATTTCTATCGAATCATAATTACATGCAGGATCGTGTAGAGACGTAGCATGCTACGTCTCTACGGCACGTAAACCACAATACGAATATTTAAAATGGGGAACTTATTTTTCGAAAGTTCCTAAGCATTTTTAAATGGGGAACTTAATTTTTGAGCATTCCTTAGAAATACTCGAAAAATAAAATCCGACTTTATGGGAAGCGTATTTTATTCACCGGCAATTTTGGTATCACTCAAACCATTTTGCCCTAAATCAAATGTTCGATATTTTGGGAGTGAATGAATATGCAGCTAGAAAAGGTCTTGTTTTTTTCATTGTTATACGCTATCAATTTCTTAGGAACTTTCGAAAAATTAGTTCCTCATTTTAAACGTTCGTATTGAGGTTTACGAGCCGTAGAGACGTAGCATGCTACGTCTCTACACGATCTTGCATGTAATTATGATTCGATAGAAATGAGTATGTTATTTTTTGAGAATTCCTTAGAGTGTAACCAGAATCGCCAGTTGCATTCCCAAAAAGACTTTATATTTTTCTTAGTTGCCTTCTCGTTCCCACGCTTTGCGTGGGAACGCATATGGGACGCATCTCGATAAGGGTGAATTCAAAATTTTTCGGTAATTAATATCGAGCGCATTCCCAAGAAGTCGGCCATTTTCTTAGCCCCGATAGGGGCGAAATCTTTGTAGACTGGGGCGTTAGCCCCAGGTCATTGACCAGTCAGTCTCTTAAGCCCCGATAGGGGCGACATATTTATAACCAATCGCCCCTATCGGGGCTAAGGAAAGAGTGTGGACGATTAAAAAGATACGTGTGTGTTTTTCCGATATAGTGAAATATAAAAAAAGGAGGAGTGTATGAATACCAAACAAAAAATACTGGCAATATTGATTGTACTGATTCCTTCACATGTGGCTATTGCCAATTTGCCAGTTATGGATCTGGCCAACCTGATTCAAAACATTCAAAATACCTTATCTGTATTTGAGCTGGACCTCAAAAGCATGCAGTCATTAGCCAATCAAACCCGCCAATTGGCCAATGACAGCCAAAAAATTGAAAACCAGATTCGCCAGATTGATTACATGTACAAGAATCTCAAACGACTGAATCTACTGATGCAAGACCCCAATCTTTCTACAGTTCAAAAAATCAACCAGATGTGTTATGCCACTCAAGGCTTGGGTTATGGTATGACCAATGTCAATCAAAATTATGATGAGTTTATCAAAAATCGAGACCAACCCCTTGCTGGCACAATACTTGAGAAAAAGCAAAGAAAAATGCTATTTCAGGTGAAGCAAAACAATGATCAGGCAATGGATATTCAACAAGAATGTATTGAAAATATTGAAATGGATATTGCTGATGTTAACGCTGCCCTTGATCGCTCCAGAAATGCAGTGGGCATGATGGAAACCCTACAGGTCAATAATGAATTATTGGCCCAACAAATCAAGCAATCTATGAGACTTCAGCAATTGATGGTGACGCGTGGAAATATTGATTCATCTGTTTTGGATGAACTACAGACAAAAAAGTATATTCAAGCTCTCAGGCATGACTATCTGATGTCTGATTTTAAAAAAATAACCAATACAAGATATCGAACAGAGTTGCCATAATTCATCCTGATGCCGCAAAAAATTGCGCTTCATGCAACCTAGACACGAATGGGAGGTAATAAATATATGAGTACTTTACAGCCCGCTTCTATCAACAACAACCCATTAAACTTGAACTTCTTTTTTAATAATGCATTTGAAAAAGAAAATTGGCCTGATTTTTTTTCCATTTTAAAAACGAAACAGAGTCCAGAAATCATATACCCTGAAAGTGATGGTAAACCGATGGCTGACAATACAAAACAATATGAGCTTATTGTAATGATTAAAGAGAACTTGGAACATCTTTTTGCCGATAATGATGATGTTTTCATTGCAGCAGATTTGTTCTGGTATCCGGTACAATATGACAATAAAACAAAATATGCACCCGATGTGATGCTGGCTTTTGGTCGCCCTAAAGGTGATAGACGATCCTATCTTCAGTGGGAGGAAAATAATATCCCGCCTCAGGTTGTATTTGAAATTTTATCACCGGCGAATTCAAAAGGTGAAATGAAAAAAAAGCTCAAATTTTATGAACGATACGGGGTTCAGGAATATTATGAATATGATCCTGACAAAAACAAGCTTGATGGTTGGATTAGAAACGCAAATCGCCTGGAACATATTGAAAACATAGATAACTGGACAAGTCCAATACTCAATGTTAAATTCGACCTTTCAGAAAATGATCTTGTCTTAACAGATTCACGAGGAAAAAGGTTTACTTCATTTACCGAAGAAAAATCAAGAGCTAATCGAGAAGAACAACGCGCAGATACTGAAAAGCAACGCGCTGATGCAGAAAAACAACGTGCCGATGCGCAAAAACAACGTGCCGATGCAGAACAACAACGTGCCGATGCAGAAAGACAACGCGCTAACACAGAAAGACTCCGTGCTGACACAGAAAGACAACGGGCTGACAGACTGGAAAGCTTGTTAAATATAGAAAAAGAAAAATTAAATGTCGAAAGACTGAGAATTGACAACCTTGAGAAAAAGATGACACAATTAATGAATCAGTTCGAAAGTTCTGAAAAACAACCGATTGCATGATGTGAAACCATAACTTAGGAATACAACATGAACGCCGGCATATTAACAGAAATGTTAACTCGTTTCACTGAAGTTGCAACCCTGGGCTACACCGCTTTGCTTCCAGAGGCCATGTACTTGATGAATTTTTTTATTGTAATAGAAATCGTCATGCTAGGCGTTTTTTGGGCATTGGGCAGCGGCAATATCTCGATTAATGCAATTCAGAAAATATCGGCCATCGCCATTTTTTTGTGGATTATCAACAATGCGCATCGAATTTCCAAAGCAATTATCAGCTCCCTTGGAGAGTTGGGAATGATTGCTGGTGGCCAGTCAATCAGTATTGCCAATCTGTTTGATCCATCGGCGATAGTTGGTTTTGGATTTTCTGCGACATACCCTATTTTTAAAAACACAGGCGGGTTCTGGAGCGGTTTTACCAATCCGACAGATTCTATTGTCTTTGCATTTTGTGGAATGATCATTCTTTTTAGCTATTTTGTGATTGGTTGGAATATTTTTGTTACAATCATTGAATTCTATTTATTTACAGTCTGTAGCGTAATTTTAATTCCCTTTGCCCTTTTTAAACCAACCTCGTTTCTCGCACAAAAAGCAATTAATGGAACTTTTGGCTTGGGCATTAAATTTATGGTATTGGGATTTATTATCAGCATATCATATAATACCTTAAAATCTTTGGCAATGCCGGATGATCCAACCTATCATCAATTATTTTCAATGGTTTTGGGATCCGGAGCAATTTCTTATTTGTGCTGGCATGCGCCTTCGTTGGCATCATCAATTATATCCGGAGGCGCACCAAATCTGTCTGTGGGGGCATTGTATGGGGCATTGGGATCATCGACAGCAACAGCAATCAAAAGCGCCACAGCAATACGCAGTCAGGGTGTTTCTGCTGTTCGCCAAGCAGTCACTGCTGGCGGATCATTGTTAAAACGATAATGTATTTCAATAAATTTAATTTGAGGCAACTATGAATCAAACCGAAAAACTCAAGTATTCACCGGATGGCCCACATGAAACCCCTTACCATCGCGCAAAGCAAGAATTTGATGATCTCATTGGTAATGCGCGCGTTCAGGCATACCATTGGCGATTGGCTTTTTTTGCCACAGTTTTTGTATTATGTGTGACTGTTTTGGGAATGGTCTATCTGGCCAGTCAATCCACAATCATTCCTTACATTGTAGAGGTAGATTCATCCGGAAGTGTTCGTCTGGTGGGAAAAGTTCAGCATGTGGACTATCAACCGAAAATTGAATCCATCAAATATTTTCTGAGCCAATTTGTAAATGATATCCGAAGTATACCTGCAGATCCGGTTCTGTTGAAAAAAAATTTTTTGAATGCATATAATTTCGTTACGTCAAAAGGCCGCAACTTGTTGAATGAGTATGCCAGACAATATGATCCCTTTACAAAACAAAAAGATTTTGCTATTTCAGTAGAAATATCCAATGTAGTCAAAATGAGTGAAATAAGTTATCAGGTGCAGTGGATGGAGCAGACGTTTTCAAAAAATGGGGGAATGGTTGGAGAAAGTCAATTTACAGGTGTTTTTGCAATTACATTTTCAACCCCAAAAGATGAAACAGCTTTGTTAAAAAATCCACTGGGACTGTATATCGATTTTTTCAATCTTTCAAAAAACTTAAAATAAGTGGAAGGTTTATGTTCACAAAATCCATGAAGATTATTATTGCTATTTACTGTATCCTTTTTTTCACAGGATGTTTATTTGGTGCCAAAAAAGAGTATGTTTTTCCTGCAAAACGTATCCAGGCGGATCCCAAACCAGCGATTCAGAACTTACCTGACATCAAAAAATTGCCTGTTCTACCAGAGCCCAAAATTAAGAAACAAAAACTTGCAAAAAAATCTGACAAAACAGAATCACCATCGCAAATTATCGAATCCGCCAATCGTCGGGCAGTATTGCACCCCACAGAAGATAGCTGGATAAACGCTGTAACTGTTTATGATTATATTGAAGGGGCATTATATCAGGTCTACTGTTCCCCATTGCATATCACTGATATTATGCTTCAGCCTGGTGAAAAACTCACAGAATCTCCTGCAGCAGGTGATACCATTCGATGGATTATCGCGGTCACCTCCAGTGGTTCTGGCAATAAAAAGCGGGTTCATATTTTGCTAAAACCAGTCACAGATGAACTTCATACCAACCTTGTTGTTACAACGAGTCGTCGCGTGTATCATTTACAAATCCATAGCTTCAAGAATAGAAACCAGGCACAAGCGGGCGTTTCCTGGCGATATCCAAATGAAAATCTTCCGTCGATGCAATCCTTTATTAACAGTCAAAATCTGGATGATGAAAATTATCAGGTGAATGTGGATGTGAAGCATTTGAATTTTCGGTATGCACTTGATGGCAAAGCGCGATGGAAACCCATTCGAGTGTTTGACGATGGCAAAAAAACATATATTCAGTTTCCAGATAATATTTCTGTGGGAGAATTACCGCCCTTGTTTGTTGTAAGTTATGAGGATAAACCCCAGATTGTCAATTATCGCTTTAAAAGCAATTTCTATATTGTTGACCGATTGTTTCAAAAAGCATTGCTTCAGATCGGCCAGAACAAACCACGCAAGGTTTATATTATTAATAAAAATTATTAGTTAGAATATATGATAGAAAATATCTCACCCAACCCGGCTGGTATCCGAAAAATTGACAAGCGAACGGTTATCTTAATGATTTTGTTTCTGTTCGGACTTGTATTGTTGATTCTTGTTTTGATGATGCAAAACGAAAAAAAATGGGGGCGGGAACAATCTGTTTCTCAAAATTCTGCTGCTTTTGTTCCCCAAAAACAGACCCATGTGGAAACAATTGATCGATTGCCAGATGGATACAGTGATTACAAACCCGAAACTGTAACCATTAAAAACCAGACGCCGCCACCGAAAAAAGAAGACCCCCCCCCAAAGGTCTCTCTTCGGTATGAGCCCAGGATAACTCATTCATCCCCAGATGTTTCTGAACCCGAATTTCCCAAAAAAAAGCATACCGCCCAGTCCTTTTTGCCCTCAGCTCCTGGGGAGGATATTCGCCCTGGGGCATCTTATCAACAACGAAATCCTGAGATAACCCGACAAGAGCAGGCATATCAATCTCAAATTTTGTTTTATGGCTCAGGAAAAGAAAAAGCAGACAAAGCTCAAAACCAGCCCCACCAGTCACATCATGACCCTTCCATTGAAAAACAAGCCATGATCAATGATTTAATCGACCGCATTTACCCCGACACCCAGGATGACTCTGAAACGCGAATGAATCAACGTGCTAAAAAAGCTTTTTTTGAGAACCAGGGCCATCAAGATGGGGCAATCTATTTAAATCAACGCATTCAGGATCCGGTTTCACCCTATCAAATAATGGCAGGCACAGTCTTGCCTGCGGTATTGATCTCTGGAATCAACTCTGACTTGCCCGGTCATATCATCGCCCAAATCAAGGAAAATGTTTATGATACTGTCCATGGCCGCTACCTGCTCGTACCTCAAGGTACTAAGTTGTTGGGTTCATACGATAATATGGTTTCATGGGGGCAGGACAAAGTCATGCTGGCCTGGAGCCGTCTGATCATGCCCGATGGTGCAACCATTGTGCTGGACAATATGCCTGGTATCGATACAATGGGCTACGCTGGCCTAAAAGATAGAGTCAACAATCACTATTGGAAAATTACCGGTGCCATTCTGATGAGTACATTCTTGAGTGTGGGTACACGACGTGTAGCAGGAGAGGTTGATAATAACGATCCCACACTGGCTCAGGAGTTGGCCGCAGATATCAGCGGTGACATCAATCGTGCAGGCCAAAAAATAATTTCTCGCCAACTGAATGTCCCACCAACGTTGGAAATACGTCCGGGCTTTCCATTCAATGTAATGGTTAACAAAGATATTATTTTACGACCTTATGATCAATAAATTTTTCATTGGCAGTTGTTGCATTGCGCTGATATTTGTAATGGGTTGTTATTTGATCAGCCAACATTATGTTATTCAAATTTCCTCAAGCATGCCACGCGGATTGTACAAAAAAATTCCCATTTCTAAACCCATTGAACGTGGTCAACTCGTTTTAATTCATCTACCTGAGGAAATAAAACAACTAATGCTTTCACGAAAGTGGATTCCAAAGTATTTGACATATCACCTCATGAAGCCAGTGGCGGCAATTCAGGGTGATCATGTCAGAGTAAATCTTGATGGCGTTTATATTAATGGGGAATATCAGGGAGCAGTGAAACGATTGGATCGGCAAGGAATCGCGCTTCCGCAATTGAAATGGAATGCAATCATAGAAAAGGATATGTTTTTTGTGTTGGGGAATTTTGCCAATTCTTTTGATAGTCGTTATTTTGGGCCTGTTCACTTAAAAGATATCGTTTGCGTTGTTGAATAATACCTTCCATTACAACTCCTTCAATTCATCATTTTTTTTTAAGCATTAACATCAGGCGGCATCCTTCATATTTGCTGAAAAGTAGTTAACACTTTTTCTCGTTCCCAGGCTCTGCCTGGGAATGCATACTTGGCGGCTCTGCCGCCTAAGCATTGGTATGGCGGCAGAGCCGCCGTGCATGCGTTCCCAGGCAGAGCCTGGGAACGAGAAAAGGATGCCCATCAGGCATGAACTTGGCGGATGAAATAAAAAAATAAGAAAAAAAAAGGGCTGTGAATAATTTCACAACCCTTGTTATTGGCTGGTAGGCACGATTGGACTTGAACCAACGACATCTACCGTGTCGGGGTAGCGCTCTCCCACTGAGCTACGTGCCTGAATAATTTAAAGAAAACTTTTATCATTTCATTTCATAAAAATCAAGAAAAAAATTAAAAAATTTAGATCCCCGCTTTTTCACGAATTTCATCTGCCTTGTTTGTATGCTCCCATGACAGTTCAGATTCTGAACGTCCAAAATGACCATACGCCGCTGTTTGGGCATAAATGGGTCGCAACAAATCCAGATATTCGATAATGGCTGCCGGACGCAAATCAAAAGTTTCTCGAATAATTTCCTGAAGTCGCTGCGCAGAGATTTTTCCAGTTCCCATCATATCCACATTAATTGACACAGGCTGAGCCACTCCAATGGCATAAGCTACCTGAACCTCACATTTTTTGGCAACACCTGAAGCCACAATGTTTTTGGCAATATGCCTTCCCATATAGGATGCACTTCGGTCTACCTTCGATGGATCCTTGCCCGAAAAACATCCTCCACCATGACTGCCTTGACCGCCATATGTATCGACAATAATTTTTCGACCGGTCAAACCACAATCACCCATTGGGCCACCAACAACAAAACGACCAGTAGCGTTAATCAAAAATCGAGTGTCGCCATCAATCATATTTTTGGGAATGACCTTTCGGATCACTTCCTCGATCACTGCATCTTTGAGTTCATCGTGACTGATATCGGGTTTGTGTTGAGTTGCAATAACGATTGTATCTACTCGCTTGGGAAGACCATCAACATATTCAATGGTCACCTGAGATTTGCCATCCGGACGTAAAAAATCAAGCCCACCATTTTTTCGAACAACCGACATTCGCTTGCATAATTTATGCGCATAGATGATGGGTGTGGGCATCAACTCCGGTGTTTCATCACAAGCATAGCCAAACATAAGCCCCTGATCGCCTGCACCTTGATCCTTAAACAAGCCTTCTCCCTCATTAACTCCTTGCGCAATATCTTCGGATTGATGATCAATACTGGTCAAAACAGAGCATGTTTTCCAATCAAAACCCATTTGCGATGAGTGATACCCAATTTCTTTGACACGGTCTCTGGCGATTTGCGGCATATCAACATAACAATCAGTAGTGATTTCACCGGCTATGAAAATTAACCCTGTGGTTACCAGTGTTTCGCAGGCAACACGACATCGTTTATCCTGTGCAATAATGGCATCAAGAATTGAGTCGGAAATGGCATCCGCAACCTTATCTGGATGGCCCTCGGTTACAGATTCTGAGGTAAATAAATATTTTTCTCCACTCATAAAAAAGATTTCTCCTTATTATTTTATTTTTAGGCTCAAACAACCAAATGTTGCTGAACAAATTTTTTAAAGCCCTGACGTTCATGTGAAAATGAATCATCAAAAGAATGTCCCTGTTGATAATGAATTAATGATCGGACAACCGGAAGCATTTCTTGATTGACATCAACAATCTGACTGGCAATTTCAACCGAACGTTGCATGAGCTGGTCATGAGGGACAACTTCGTTAACCAATCCCCATTCATAAGCCTGCCGGGCAGAAATAAACTGGGCTGAGAGTGACATTTGGCGCGCTCTTCGAATACCAATAGCTGCCTGCAAGTGTTGCGTCATCCCCCAACCCGGATGAATGCCAACTTTTAAATGCGTATCTGCAAAAGATGCCTGGTCTGAGGCAATTAAAAAATCGCAATTAAGTGCGATTTCAAAACCACCAGTGATGGCATGACCATTGATTGCACCGATAATCGGTTTTTTACAGGCGCCAATAATATCGGGTAAATCTTTATTATCTCCCCTTGGATTGAACAAATTGTCAGTTTTTAAAACTTTTAAATCCAGCCCGGAGCAAAATGATGGCCCATTGCCTGTAATGATCCCCACATAGAGTTGATCATCTGATGACAGATCTTCGAGGGCATTATATAAATGAATCAGTAAATCCTGATTTATTGCATTTCTTCGTTCTGGACGATTCAATGTAATAATAGCAATGTGATTTTCTTTTGACACGAGAACAGGAGGTGACATAATTTTGTTTCTCCCTGGTGGGGTGCACCTTCAATTGAAGAGGCACCAGTAAATTAACTTTTAGGAATTCTCGAAAAATAAATACCCCATTTCAAAATGCTTGACTGAAAAAATTAACCCCTAAGCATATGCGTACCAAAATGTTCGTTCTGTTTTTCGTACCATGATTACACTGAATCAGATGAAATAAAAAACACTTTAAATTCATCGTATTCATCTTTTTCAGTGTAATCATGGTTCGAAAACAAAATGAACTTTCCCTCGTTCCCTCGCTCTGCGTGGGAACGAGATGCGATGCTTGGGAACGAGAATGAGAAATTTAATTTTTCTAGTTTTCCTTAACTACTTAGGAATTCTAAAAAAATAACATACCCATTTCTATCGAATCATAATTACATGCAAGATCGCGTAGAGACGTAGCATGCTACGTCTCTACGGCACGTTATCC
>Ga0272440_1004418_pt1 | contig 10040 bp, 9 predicted proteins | sample SSMMMBAug17_FD_192440 | JGI IMG/M metagenome (GOLD analysis project Ga0272440, IMG submission 192440) | Marine sediment archaeal communities from Little Sippewissett salt marsh, Falmouth, MA, United States - SSM-MMB-Aug17 | ecosystem: Environmental > Aquatic > Marine > Wetlands > Sediment ... | reverse complement strand
CCCGATATTAATTATCGAAAAAATTGGAATGCACACTTGTCGAGATGCGCACAACGATAATCGCTGAAGCGCGGGAACTAGAAGGCAATAATTATGCCATGAAAAACCATAATTGAACGATAATAGTTAGTTAATTTTAGTAACAAGAACTAAAATCTGATTCAATAAGGTAATAAATATTATGAGTGAGAGAATTTTATAAAAAAAAAACAAAGAAGCATTGACAAGCACAGCGTTTAGAAATAGTGTTTATGAAAACTTTAGTTCATCAAAGAGAAATAAGAATGGCTCATAAAATAGAAATTCGTTTATACATCCTTCTGCCTCTCTCCCAGAGTACCTTGAAACCAATGAAGATATAAAGGAGGTACATGAAATGTTAGAAACATTCACCCGAAATGATCAATTACAAGAGCAATATCGTTTATAGGAAGAATGGTTAAGGGTTCAAAGAACAGAAAAATATGCTATGCAAAAATTACAACAAGATTATTTATATGAAATGAAAATGAAAGATCGGGCTCTTAAAATTATCCAGGAAAAAGATAAAGAAATTATCCGTCTGAAACAAATGCTCGAAACCAAATTAGATAAAAAAACATTTTAAACCATAATGACAAAATGAAAAATAAGTCATAAATATTTATAACCATTCGATTGTATAAGAAAATTTAAATTAAACGAAACGTGTTGCTTAAGCGATAGGTTCCTGTTTATGAACGTAGTGAAAAGACAGAACATGTCAATTTTAGTTATAATCGAAACTTTAAAAAGAGCGAGCCATACATGACTCACACAAATACAAACTATCATGGCACAACCATCCTGGCGATTCGCAAAGATGACAAAATAGTCATTGCAGGTGATGGTCAGGTGACGTTGAATCATACAGTCATCAAACATAGTGCCAAAAAAGTACGTAAGCTTTATAACAATAAAGTGATGGTTGGGTTTGCCGGTGCAACTGCTGATGCTTTCAATTTGTTTGATCGGTTTGAGGGCAAACTTGAGCAGTACAACGGCAAGCTCACTCGTGCTGCAGTCGAGTTGGCCAAAGATTGGCGAACCGATAAATATTTAAGGCGGCTTGAGGCAGTCATGCTAGCTGCTGATGATTTGAATCTATATTTAATCTCCGGCAATGGCGATGTTATCGAACCTGATGAGGGTGTTATTGGCATTGGATCGGGTGGGGTTCCAGCCCAGGCTGCAGCAACTGCGCTCATGAAAAATACCAACCTGAGTGCAGAAGAAATTGCCACTAAATCCATGAATATCGCCGCATCAATTTGTATTTATACCAATCAAAATTTTACAATCGAAGAAATTCAGGTGAAGGAATGAACCATTTAAAACCCATTGAAATTGTAAAAGCGCTGGACAAATATATTATTGGCCAGCATGACGCAAAGCGTTCAGTTGCTATAGCCCTTCGCAACCGATGGCGACGTCAGCAGGTCACCAATGAACTCAAAGATGAGATTGCTCCCAAAAATATCATCTTGATCGGCCCAACAGGCGTGGGAAAAACAGAAATTTCTCGTCGGCTGGCTAAAATGGCAGACTCTCCTTTTATTAAAGTTGAGGCATCCAAGTTTACTGAGGTGGGCTATGTGGGGCGCGATGTCGAGTCTATGGTCAGGGATTTACTTGAATTAACTGTTAATATGCTCAAAGGCAGAGAACAGGAACAAATAAAACCCAAGGCAGAAGAAGCTGCTGAGGAACGAATGCTGGACTTATTGCTTCCACCCAGAAAGGCTCAGGAGCAGCAATCTGATGATGACCCCATTCAGCTTTTTGACCAGGAATCCTTAAAAGAAAACGCCACACGAAATAAATTGCGGAAAAAACTGAAAGATGGTTATTTTGAAGATCGTTATGTGGATATGGACGTGCCAGAAAACAACATGCCGGTTGTTGAAATTTTTTCCAATGTGGGAATGGAAGAAATGGGAATCAACATGAAAGACATGTTTGGCAGCATGCTCCCCAAAAATACCAAAAGGCGAAAAATGTTGATTCCAGAAGCCATGAAGATCCTGATTCAGGAGGAAGTCCAACGACTTGTGGATATGGAAAAAGTTACCAAAAACGCCATTGAAAAAGTTGAGCAAAGTGGCATCATTTTTCTGGATGAAATTGATAAAATTGCGGGTAAAGATTCGGGTCGCGGCCCGGATGTTTCCAGGGAAGGTGTTCAGCGGGATTTACTTCCCATTGTTGAAGGCTCTACTGTTTTGACCAAGCATGGTACAGTAAAGACAGACCATATTTTGTTTATTGCATCAGGGGCATTTCATTTTTGTAAGCCATCGGATTTGATTCCAGAACTACAAGGCCGATTTCCCATTCGTGAAAACCTGGACTCTCTTTCCAAAAAAGATTTTGTCCGAATTCTCACCGAACCCAAAAACGCATTGACACTTCAGTACAAAGCATTGCTTGAAACCGAAGGAGTCAAAATTGACTTTACTGAAGATGCAATCTTGACCATTGCTGAGTTTGCCGAGGAAGTCAATGATCGAACCGAAAATATCGGTGCCAGACGCTTGCACACGTTGGTAGAAAAATTGCTGGAAAATATTTTGTTTGAGGCTCCGGATATTGATAATAAAGATATTTTAATTGATGCGGAATATGTGTGCAAAGAGTTGAAAGATATTAAGGAAAATGAAGATCTCAGCCGGTATATTTTGTAAGGGTAGAAATCATGGCCCAATTGTGCAAATTTTAAATGACTCGACGCCGGATCATTGATAATACGTTCCCAGGCGAAGCGTGGGAACGAGTGCGTTTGTCTTAGGAAAGCCTATAAAATAAATTGAGTGTAACCCAAATTGCCGGTGAATAAAATACGCTTCCCATAAAGTCGGATTTTATTTTTCTTAGCCCTGAAAGGAAGTCGGATTTAATTTTTCTTAGCCCTGAAAGGGCGGCAACATACCAGCCCAGGGCAGCGCCCTGGGTAAAAATCAAGCAAGTTTTTTAAGCCCTGAAAGGGCGTTACATGTTTTATTCGATCTGACTGACATGTAGGCGCCCTTTCAGGGCTAAAAACAATGCTATCATTTACCCAGGGCGTTGCCCTGGGCTGGGTATGTTGCCGCCCTTTCAGGGCTAAGAAAAATAAAGTCTTATTGGGAATGCAACTGGCAATTTTGGTTACACTCAAATAAATTCCTCATTTAATAATTGCTCATTCTGTTTTTGAACCATGATTACACTGAAGAAGATGAATAAAAACACTTATAATTCATCTTATTCATCTTATTCAGTGTAATCATGGTTCAAAAAATAGAGTGAGGAGTTTTGTACGCATATGCTTGATGTTTAATTCTAGAGTTAAGCATTTTTAAATGGGGAACTTATTTTTTGAGCATTCCTTAGTAAAATTGCAGACTTCAATAGGTAATCAAAGGAAACCATACGCATGGAAACAGAATCAAGTCCCAATATTGCCGATATCCTTATCGAATCCCTTCCCTATATTCAACAGTTTTACGGCTCCACCATTGTGATCAAATATGGGGGACATGCCATGGTTGATCCCCAGTTAAAACAAGATTTTGCCAATGATATTGTATTGTTGAAATATATTGGCATTAATCCGGTTATTGTTCATGGCGGTGGACCCCAAATCAACCAAGTTCTCGACCAAATGGGGATTACGCCCACATTTGTTCGGGGCATGCGTGTCACAGACCAGCCAACAATGGATGTTGTTGAAATGGTTTTGGGTGGGCGCGTCAACAAGTCCATTGTCAACCAAATCAATCAGCAAAAAGGTAAAGCGGTTGGTCTTACCGGAAAAGATGGTGGCCTTCTGATTGCCCGCAAAATGAAAATTTATCACCAAAAAGAGACTGATAAGCCGCCAGAAATTATTGACCCTGGCATGGTTGGTGAAGTTGTGGCTGTTCATCCGGAAATTATCCACACACTTGCTCAGCAAGACTTTATTCCGGTGATCGCCCCTGTCGGTGTGGGGAAATCGGGTGAAACTTACAATATCAATGCAGATCTAGTTGCTAGCCGATTGGCTCAGGCGCTCAATGCCATGAGGCTTATTTTATTGACCGATGTTGATGGTGTTAAAGATGCATCGGGTCAACTTATTTCTACGTTTTACTCCAATCAGGTTTCGGAAATGATTGCGCAAAATATTATTTCTGGCGGAATGATCCCAAAGATAGAATATGCAGTTGAGGCGGTAAACAGCTCTGTGAACAAGGTTCACATTATTAATGGAACCATACGGCATGCGGTTATTTTGGAATTATTTACCGACAAAGGCATTGGCACAGAAATCAAGCAGAGCGAACAGGAATAACCCTTTGTTTGCACCAAAAAAAATAAAAAAATCAGGATAAGCTATGATAAAACCATATATTGAACAAGCCGATCAGGCATTGATGAAAACCTACGCACGTTTTCCAATTTTATTTGTCAAGGGATCGGGATGCAATTTGTGGGATGCTGATGGTAAGGTCTACATCGATTTTCTTTCAGGCATTGCAGTTTGTAACCTGGGACATGGGCATCCAGTTCTGGCCCAAATGATATCGCAACAAGCGATGAATCTGGTCCATGTATCCAATCTTTTTTATACAGTACCACAGATTGAGTTGGCACAAAAACTGATCCAAAAATGTTTTGCAGACCGAGTCTTCTTTTGCAACAGTGGCGCAGAGGCCAATGAGGCTGCCTTTAAACTGGCACGAAAGTATTTTTTTGATAGTGGTGATACCGGCCGAAATGTGATCATTTCTGCCAATCAATCGTTTCATGGCAGAACATATGCCACCATGTCCGCAACCGGTCAGAAAAAAATTCAAAAAGGCTTTGCCCCGCTGACACCTGGTTTTAAATTCGTGCCATTCAATGATATTGATGCCCTTGAAAGAGTGCTTGATAAAACTGTTTGTGCTGTAATGATAGAACCCATTCAAGGAGAAGGTGGCATCATTTGTCCATCGGATAATTACCTTTCACAAGTCAGAGAGCTTTGCGATAAAAATGGTAGTTTGCTGATATTTGATGAAATTCAAACTGGCATGGGACGGACCGGAAAAATGTTTGCATATGAGCATTTCAACGTGACACCTGATATCATGACCCTGGCAAAAGCATTGGCAAATGGTTTTCCCATTGGTGCCATGTTGGCCACTGATAAAGTTGCAGCTGCATTTGGTCCAGGCGCTCACGCCACAACATTTGGCGGCACCCCAGTGGTGACATCCACAGCCTGTTGCGTTTTGGATATAATGGAAAGGCATCAAATTGTTCAAAATAGTACAAATCTGGGGAATTATTTCAAAGAAAAACTGATTGCATTAAAGGAAAAACACGATTGTATTTGCGATGTTCGTGGCTATGGCCTGATGTTGGGCATTCAGTTGACAATAAAAGGCGCTCCGATCGTTCAGCAATGCCTGGAGAAAGGTTTTATTATTAACTGTGTTCAAGATAATATTTTACGTTTTCTTCCGCCATTGGTCATTCAAAAGGACGAAATTGATGCACTGATAGATTGTTTGGATTTTATTTTGCGTGAGGTCTGATTTTTTTTGATAGCGAATAGGAATCTTCGCCCTTCGCAAAGCGTGGGACAGTAACTATGCCATAAAAAACTATGATTGAACGATAGGGGAATAGATTTTAAAACAACCACCCATGAAAATTAAGGACTGGTTTGAGAGAAGGAATCGATACTTTTGTCAGTATTTCTTTGGTTTTGTTATGGACGCGACGTTCTTCTTCTTGACGTTCGTGCTCTGTGGCGTGAAACAGGTGAAGAAAACGGCTAAAACGAACAATGTGAATTAGTTCGTGGGTAATAATATACAAAAAGAATGGAAAAAGGTTTATCCCTTTGTTATTGTGACAAGTTGAAAGAATATTGTGATCCTGAATACATATTTTATAATAATCATATCGGGCGGAGTTTAATTCGGATCGCTTTTTTCGTGCTTGATATCGAAAAAGCTGAGCATATGGGATTTCCACAACCTCTTCGTTATTTAAGTCGGTCAGGGTTTTTACATCAAAAGGATTTTTTTGCCAATGGCGAGATGATAATTGATAGGTATTGCTGACCAGTTCCTCAGCAATACCTACTGCCTGATCCATATACAAAAGTTGTTGATAATTAAAGTGGTTGACTGGATGATGTGTTTTCATGATCGTCTCCTGTTAGTGTTGTTCCTTTTAAATTCATTCATTAAAATGGGCTTTCAGACAAAGAAAAAAACATATAGACAACTCATATAAAATAATGATACAAAACCAAAATTGCAATTACAAAATGCATAAATCAGAAAAAAATATTAGGAGGTGATAATTTAATGGGCTCTGTGATTAAAAAACGCAGAAAAAAAATGCGTAAACATAAACACCGCAAGCTTTTAGCGCGTACCCGCCATCAGCGTAACAAGGGTAAATAATGTACTTGCCGATCGACTTTTGTTTTTCCTGACATATGAATTGTCAGGGAAAACCAAAGTTATATGAAAAAAAATCCAGTATTTTCTCCATGAATCCCCCTCTTTTTTCTAAAATAAATAAATGTTTCCCCTTTTCTACCTTTGAAAGGAGGTCATATGCAAAAACAATCTCAATTGGTAGATGATGTTTTTAGTCTACAGGATTTTGATGACTTCATCATCAATGATACAGACCTTTTGAAACAGTTGTTTGATTCTTTTTCTGAGGATTTGCCAGACCGCATGCAAGGCATTCAAAATGCTATTGATACAAATGATTCAGACAAACTTAGATACTATTCACATGCGCTCAAAGGGATGAGTCAAACCATTTGCGCCATTCAGGTAAAAAATTATGCATTGCTCCTCGAAGAAATGGGGCGACACAACACGATGGAAAATGCCAGTGTAACATTTAAAGAACTGAAAGCTGCCATCGAGCGTTTAGAGCAAGCTATCCACGAGATGCTAAACAAAGGAGAAAGAAATTTACAGTGAAACAATATCGATATATTATTGGAATTGATTTAGGAACCACCAATTCTGCGGTGTCATACGTGGACTTATCTGATGAGTCCATTGCAAAACCTCAGATTCAAATATTTCGCATTCCACAACTGACAGCCCCGAGTGAAATATCTCGCTTACCCGTGTTGCCCTCATTTTTATATATAGCTGGCGAATATGATATTGATATCGAATCCATGCAACTTCCCTGGGACCAATCGCCATCACGAATAACCGGAGCTTATGCAAGAGATCATGGCAAAAAAGTGCCTTCGCGTTTGGTGTTATCATCCAAAAGCTGGCTGTGTCATGACAGGGTGGACCGAAAAGCACCCATTCTTCCTTGGGGAAGTGATCAGGGGGTCAAAAAAGTATCACCAGTAGAGGCTTCATCAGCCTATCTTAATCATATTCGAAACGCCTGGAATGAGCGAATGAGTGAAGATGAAGATTCTTGGCTGGAATATCAAATGGTCATTATTACAGTACCTGCTTCATTTGATGAAGTAGCTCGCGATTTAACCATAGAGGCTGCACGATTGGCTGGCATTTCAAATGTAATCTTGCTAGAGGAACCATTGGCTGCTTTCTATAGCTGGCTGGGACGTCATGAAAATGAGTGGCATCAACTGGTTGACCCTGGAAACTTGATTCTGGTTTGTGATGTGGGTGGCGGAACAACTGATTTCACCTTGATTTCTTTGCAGGAAATTGATGACAATCAACGTTTTGAGCGGATTGCTGTTGGGGACCATCTCATTTTGGGCGGCGATAATATTGATTTGGCTTTGGGCAGATATATTGCAGACAAAATGCAAGGTCCCTCTGGAAAACAATTGAATCTCGAGCGATGGCAATCTCTATGTCACCAATGCAGAGAAGCCAAAGAAGCGATTTTATCAGATGCAATATCATCAAAAGCGATTACGTTGATTGGTGAAGGACGCAGCCTCATTGCAAATACGTTGTCCTCAGAACTGGATAAGGCAGCCATTGAAAAAATTGTTCTGGATGGTTTTTTTCCAGTTATTAATCCATCAGATTCACAACCTGTTTCAAATCTATCCAAACGAAAAGGAATTACAGAGTTCGGCTTGCCCTATGAACAGGAACCTGCGATAACAAAACATTTGTGTCAGTTTTTGGCCAACCACCAAAAAGATTTGCCCGATTCAATGAAAGCATCGGGGGTTCGTCAACCAGATGTGATTCTGTTTAATGGTGGCTCTTTAAAACCCACATGGGTTCAAAATCGAATCTGTGAATCCATTCAAACCTGGTCAGCATCAACAGAGACACCCAAAATTTTGAAAAATCCAGAGCCTTTTCTAGCGGTCGCGGTGGGAGCATCTTACTATGGTCTGGTCAAGATGGGACATGGCGTGCGGGTTGGCAGTGGAAGCGCAAGGTCATATTATCTGGGCGTTGACACACAACAGGGCAGACAGGCCATTTGTATTGTCGAACGTGGCCAGGAGGAAGGCAGCACTGCTACTTTTGCGGATAATGCCTTTGAGGTACTGGCCAATCAACCAGTTCGATTTGATTTATATAGTTCCAGCTATCGTTCGGGTGATCAGCCAGGGACTTTCTTTCAGGTGGATGAATCTTTTTCGCTTCTGCCACCGCTTCAAACAGTCATTCAGTATGGTAAACGTGCTGCCCAAAAACAACTGCCTGTGATTATTGAAACCGAATACTCAGAACTGGGAGCATTGTCAATCTGGTGCAAAGCCAAATTAACAGATCATCGATGGCAGCTTCGTTTTGAATTACGTGACAAAATAAAACAACAGGAAGTCAAGTCGCTGGAAACCTTTGAGAATTCACAAATTGAACAGATTCGAGAGGCTGTTCGTGATGTATTTTCAACATCTCTGGAAAAATCGCCAGAAAAATTGACACAAACAATCAGCGATCTGGTTGATCGTCCAAAAGAAGACTGGCCGCTGAGTTTGCTTCGTGAGTTGGGCGATGAGTTAATATCTCTAAAAAAACAGCGATCCATCAGCTCGCACCATGAAAGCCGATGGCTCAACCTGACTGGATATGCCCTACGTCCAGGGTTCGGGGATCCTTTGGATGAACACCGCATGTTACAATTGTGGAAACTGTATAAACCAGGCCCACAAAATGCAAGAAATCCTCAGGTGTTGACCGAATGGTGGATTTTTTGGCGACGCATCAGCGGCGGTTTGACAGCAGGCCAGCAACGTCAATTCATACAAGACTTAAAACCCTTGTTCAAAGGCAAAAAATCATCCACCCGCAAAATTCTTCCCCAAGAGCGTATTGAATTATGGATGGCCATTGCCAATCTTGAACGATTGACCGGTGAGGATAAAATCGATTGGGCGCAACGACTGATCAATGAAATGACACCCAAAAAAGCCAAACAACAACATTGGTGGGCGCTCTCACGACTTTGTGCCCGAGAGTTATTGTTTGGTCCGGTGGATCGTGTGATCAATAAAAATTCAGTCCAAAAATGGATTGAGTGGATTATGGGTCAGGAATGGCGAAATATCAAACCTGTTTGTTCAGCAATCGCCCAGATGGCCCGAAAAACCGGAGACCGAAAGCGAGACTTTGAAGATGCTTTTCAGAAAAAAGTCATTGACTGGATGGTTTCGCAATCAGCAGAAAAACGACATATTCAATATTTATGTGAAGTTGTGACTGTTTCACAAAATGAGGAAAAGGCTATTTTTGGGGAGTCTTTGCCATCAGGCTTGCGGCTTTATAGTGAATGAGTTTGAAGGTAGCGAGTGGAGAGGGTTTGAAGTCATATTTATCATAAAATATACAACCCTTTGACCTGGGCTAAAAAGAGCGATTGTTTTTTTTAACCCATTATTCTTTTACGAAGATCGGATGGCATATCAAAATCTTTCACGATGTTGTTTGAATTATTATCGTTCAATGGGTGCAACACAAAAAAGTTGCACTATTTTCTTAGCCCTGAAAGGGCGTAACATACCAGCCCAGGGCAACGCCCTGGGGAAATGTAAAAAAGATTTTTAAGCCCTGTAAGGGCGCTACATAAAT
>Ga0272440_1004417_pt1 | contig 10044 bp, 3 predicted proteins | sample SSMMMBAug17_FD_192440 | JGI IMG/M metagenome (GOLD analysis project Ga0272440, IMG submission 192440) | Marine sediment archaeal communities from Little Sippewissett salt marsh, Falmouth, MA, United States - SSM-MMB-Aug17 | ecosystem: Environmental > Aquatic > Marine > Wetlands > Sediment ... | reverse complement strand
GTCGAAGTGGATTATTATTTGATAAGGTTTTTAATGTGTAATTATGAGTAGACCAACAGAATCAGGGATTGAGCATCTCAATCCAGAAGAGTTAGGAGAACTTGGTAAAATAATTAAACCAGATGATGATAAACAAGATCCTCCTGACTGCTATCTTATTAGTTATTTGACGTCTCCTGTTTCTATACATAGTAGAAATACATATGTAGTGTTTCTTAATTCTGATTTAAGTTCAAAAGTGAAATACTATCATTGGAAAGCGTCATTAAAAACTAACGATGGTCAAATTATAGATTTAAATGTTGAACATGATAAAGAAATTGCGATTTTCAACTATAGGTTTGAATCATATTTACCTGTAATCATTGAAGTTATTCTAAAAGATACAAATGAAGAGACCTTGAAAATATTGCAAATTATTCAAGAATGCCAAATTTCGTTTAAATATTTAACAAAATTATTAAACAATCCAGTTATTAATGAAGGCAAAAAATATGAACCCCATAATATCGCTATTGGTGGACACCTTGAAACTACAAGAGAGGTTTTTTATGATCTATTTCGTTATATAAAACATGCCTATATGACTAGTGAGGATGAAAACAAAATACCTATTAATTTTTTAATCTCGGTTATATATCTTAGTTTATTAAGGGCACCAAATAAATACATTTATGATATTTCTTTGGCAACATTAAATAATTTTATATCTGCTATCAGATTTCGTGAAGATGACAAATTAATAACACACCTTAATAATGGGATATCTCCGATTAATTCTGATATATATGATTCTGTTGGGGTAGCTCAACTTTCACTACCAACTTTTGCTATGATTTCAGAGGATACATTTATTGATGATCAAATTTCTGACTCAACATTTGAAAATTTCATTAAGATTCCATATGAAAAGAAAATACATTTTTTTAATCTATTAAGATTTCCAAAATCAAATATAATTCAATGTTATAAATTATTAAATATTTTTAAAAATAATAAATTCAGTTATCTTTCAACTAATGATTTTGCTAATAACAAAGAAGCTATAATATCAGTAGCTACTGAATTTGAAAAAATACGTAGAAAAGGTTTAAAGCCTATCAAATTTGGAAAAGCTGTTTGGAATATAATGAATTCAGCCTTTATTGATAAGATCTTAGATAATAAATTAAATTTAACAGCTAGCGATGCAGTCAATGATCGAAATGATAATTCAATAACAATAGGTGAAGTAAAAATAGGTTTAATTGAAAACCCAGTACGTGGCCGAATATTGTTTAGTAATTTTGGAATTAATCAATCTCAATTGGCTGAAGATCAAAAATCAGGATTAGATCAACTAATTATGTCTTGTCTTAGTAACTTAGAATATGAAATAGAATTGATTGAAGGAAGAGCAAGCCAAACTGGTAATGAATCCAATAATATAAGACTATCTATTGAAAGAGCAAATACAGTAAAACAATACTTAATAGAGAATGGGATAGAGGATAGTAAGATTGGAGATATTATTGGATATGGATCAACAAATCCACTTGATGATCAACGTGAAGTTGAAGTCGCTATTAATAGAAGTGTTATGATAACTTGGGGCATAAGAATCATTATTCCAAATAAGATTATCAAAATACCTATACCTAAAAGTAAAGGTTCACGCTCCTGGGGTATAAGACTAGATTTATCTGGAGGTGCTGGGCATGGAGGATTTGGTGGTTCATTTGCTATCGGTAAGCTTAAAAATTTAGACTCAGGTGTTGAAAAAGTAATCGCCTTCGTAGGTTTAGGAATAGGTGTTGGTCTTCAAACCCCTGGTGCAGACCCTGGATTTGGGGATTTCACTCCTTTTTGGACGGATAAGCCTTATCATTTTGATGATTTTCACGGAGCTTTCGCGTCTTTAGGTATGATGGGTGCTGGTATTTGTTTGGTAGGTTATTCTATAATATTATTATTTTTACCTTTTTTATGCAAAAAAGCAATCTCATTAGGAGGATTTAATATGGGAGCTTGTGGTGCAGACTTGTCTTTTAATTATAGGGGTCGTTTAATAATAATTGAGTAAATCAAATATTTATGAAATAGTTACAATTAAATGAGGATATTATTATATGTATTCGAAAACTGAAACTATACTAATTGAGCTTTCCTACATTCTAACTCCATTAATGCGTATTAAAAATTCTGATGATGCGTTTAGGTTATTCTTTGATCTTGGATACAAATTGCCGGGTAGGAGTTTTTTTCAGAATGGATTATCTGATTTACTCAATCATAATCTTGAGGAATTAATTTCAAAAGTTAAAGACATACAAAAATTAACAGAACAAGATGAATACTTGCATCTTCTAAAAGAACTAAAAGAAATAACAGAATCATTAATAACAATAATTACAAAAAAAGATGGCATTCGATCTGAAATAAAAAAAGAGTTAATTGGTAATGCAAATTTTCTTGAAAAGAGTATGATTCATTCTTCAGAGTTTGTCAGAAGGTTACTAGATTATCTACTTTTTATTTATCTATACAGAAGATACCCAAGAATATTTAGTATTTTTTATCTCATTGGAATAATTGACCAAAAAGTATTTATATCCAGCGGGGATTGGGAACCTGTGGACGTTGGTTATAAGTATATTGTCAAAAGAATTAATTGGGAAAGTTTTTTAGATTTTTTTTTGGAAACAAATGCACTATTTGATACAGTATATTCATGGAATACTGAGTTTGATGGTGATAAATTTCTTCATCGATTAGAGTTTTTACTTAGAGCATTTCTCATTCCAGGGGGTATATACAAACAAACAAAAGAAACTCGAGAATACTTTGGGTGCGATATAGGTTCAGAAGAAATTAGAATTCCTCTTTATCAAGATGGTGCATGGCCTGATAATTACAAAGAATTTGATCTTAATCTTTGCCCAATTCCATCAAAAGATAATGATAAAGCTGGACTTGCTGTATATCCGTATTTAATTGGTAATTTCGAAAAGGAATTTGACCTCAACGATAATTTGACTTTAAAGTTGAATGTAAAAATTGATATGGATAAAGGGCTTGTTTTATATATTCGTCCTCCTACAAAATTATATATGGGTAAACAATTATTCAATACACCCGAAGAATGTATTGATGCCCACTTTGAAGTTGAAATTCGAAAAAAAACTCCTGAAGAAAACCTCTCTTATATTTTTGGTCCTGATGCGGGTTCTTGTTTAGGATATGGTGAAATTGGCGGTAATCTCTTTCTTGCATTAGATAATGGTAAAGAAAAGATTGCTGCAGAGTTACTGGTTAATGACCTTACCCTGAAAATTGATATGTCTGAAGGCGATGGATTTCTTCAAAAAATCCTATCAGGAATTAATGTAGAGACAGTCACAGATCTGGTTATTGGTATTTCCAATGAGGATGGTTTTTACTTTCGTGGTAGCGGTGGTTTGGAAATTGATATTCCCCTGCATATATCAATAGGCCCTATTTCAGTCCAAAGTTTGTATATCCGCTTTGCTATCTCTGATGATAAAAAGATGGAACTAAAGTTTGCAGCATCCTTGGGATTCGCACTTGGTCCTATTACAGGTAGTGTTAATAAGCTTGGTTTAAAGATGCCTTTTTCCATTACAGAAAAGAATACAGGGAACTTTGGGCCAGTTGATATCAGCCCTAAATCTTTTGTACCACCGACTGGCGCTGGAATGTCATTAAATGCAGGTGTCATTATTGGCGGCGGTTATCTTGACTTTGATGATGAAAATAAACGATATGCAGGTATCCTGACCCTTAAATTTGGTGGAATTGCTTTGGTCGCTATTGGATTGCTTACTACGAGAATGCCAGATGGATCCAAAGGATTTTCATTGCTGGTGAATATTGGGGTGACTTTCTTTCCTCCCATTCAACTCTCATATGGATTTACACTGAATGCTGTGGGAGGATTAATCGGTATTAATAGAACAATGGTTACTGAAGTTCTCCAGGCTGGAATTAAAACTCAGACCTTGGATTCTATTTTATTTCCAGACCCAGATACAGTAATTATGAATGCGCCCAAAATTATCAGTGATCTCAGGTCTGTCTTTCCGCCAAATCCTGGCAGATTTGTAGTTGGACCAATGATCAAAATCGGCTGGGGAACACCGCCTATTATTACCGGTGCTGTTGGAATTTTCATTGAATTGCCTGATCCAGTACGTATAGCCCTGTTGGGACAGGTTGAAGTTGTACTGCCCATAAAGGAAAAAGCTGTTATTGAAATTCATCTGGATATTATTGGTATACTTGACCTTGAAAAGGGAGAACTTTCTTTTCAGGCATCCCTTTACAACTCCAGACTTCTTGTGGTTGAAATGTATGGAGATGCTGCAATGCTGCTTGGGTGGAAGAATGAACCCAAATTTGCCCTTTCTATGGGTGGTTTTCATCCTCAGTACACTCCACCACAACCAGCATCTATTTTTTCTAACATGAAACGACTGTCTGTTGTTTTGAACAAAGGCAATACCTTGAGACTAACATGTGCTGCTTATCAGGCAATTACACCGAACACACTTCAATTTGGAGCTCATGTTGACTGTTATCTATCGGTTGCTGGTGCCAAAGTCACAGGTAAACTGGGATTCGATGCCCTGCTTATATTTTCACCATTTTCATTTATTGCTGATATGGGCGGAGGCGTTAGTATCAGATACAAGGGATTCAAACTTGCTGATATTCATCTAAATTGTACACTTTCAGGCCCCAATCCCTGGAACGTCAAAGGAAATGCAAAATTTAAAATTCATTTTGTGACCATAAAAAAATCATTCAATATTTCCTGGGGAGATTCAGAGAAACGCACTATTACTACAAAAGATCCCTATAAAGAACTCATTAATGCTATAGGACATAGCGGAAGCTGGAGCAGTAAACTTCCACCTTCAAGCAATATTGTAGCCACCCTGCGCTCAATTGAAAACGAAAAATCCGATACTGTTATTGTTCACCCATCAGGAAGACTTGAACTGCGGCAAAATATTTTACCACTTTGTGTTGCATTGGACAAAATAGGTAATGCGCCAATTATCAAACATGACAAATTTGAAATCGACAGAATTAGTCTGAAAAACGCTGAAGATAAGGACGAAACTCTTGAGTTTAAAGATCTTTATGAATATTTTTCAAGAGGGCAATACCAGGAATTATCTAATAATGAAAAATTAGGTCTTGCATCTTTTCAGAAAATGATCGCTGGCGTTGAAACTGAAAGCGATGATTTTGAAATTTATGGTGAGATTGAGGAAGCCTCTCTTGAATATGAAACAATTTTGATCGACTCAGATCGTTCGACCAAAAGAATGGGATATGGTTTCATGAAAGTTGAGGAATGCAGCGTTATAAATCAGTCTCTTTCACAAAAAAGAATCAGCCAGGGGATGTTATTTAACAAGTTCACTCATCCTGATAGAGGCCCTATGATTTCTACTTATGGTGACGAAAAATATTTCATTGTTAACGCCAATGACTTGACATTTTCAGAAACACCATCGTTAGAGAGTTCTGATGAAAGAGGACTTTTAAGAACAGAAATAGATGAGATTATACAGCAGCAAAATCATTTAAGCCCTGTCCTGGCAGCTGAAATGGTTCTTGTTGCTGAATATGAGCGAGTACAGTGAAATTATGAGCAATGTAAATAATACATACTGTCATTTTTTACCGGCTGTGCGGCAAGGTCTTGCCCGCTGGATTAAAAAGGAAAACTCAAATATAACCCGCGCACAAATTGACCTGAACATTAATATAAAAGCGCGTAACAAGGATACCGGTATTTATGAAGATAACGACAAAGAAATCTGTGTGCCTATTCAACTATATGGTCCTGGTGATATCATAGGCTTTTCTCCAACAATAGTCGCTCGGACTGAACCACAATCAGAGACCTACGATTTTGAACCAAACTATTTTCCATTTATTGAATTCAGCAATGCAGACTTTATATGGAGATATTCTCCTTCCCCATCGGAAAAACTTAATAGTAATAACACTGTCAAATATATAAGACCGTGGATAGTTCTGGTATGTCTTGAAACTTCTGAATTTGAAATAATCAGCCAAAATGTACAAGGTTTGCCAAATTTGATCAAAGTGAATACAAATACACTGCCAGAGCTTGATCACTGCTGGCGATGGTCACATGTTCAAGTTAATGGAGCAAAAAACATAACAAAAAGTGAGCTAAAAACAATTCTTGAAAATCCATCAGATGTCGTTACCAGTAGATTAATGTGTCCAAGACGACTCAAACCAAAACAAAAATATAGCTGCTTTGTTCTTCCATCAACTGAACTGGGACGTTTTGCTGGTATTGATAAAGCATCATTGGATGAAAAAAGCGCGTTCAAGCATGCGTGGTCTATTGATGGCAATGAAATTAAAATTCCTTATTATTACACGTGGGATTTTCATACTGGCGAAAGTGGTGATTTTGAGCATCTTGTTCGTATGTTGGCTCCAAGAGAATTAAAAGAGTTGGGAACCCGCCGCTTTGATTGCTCGAAACCGGGTTATGGCATTACAGAGATAAAATGTGCTCAGGCTGATGAAAATGATTCTCATATATTAGATATGGAAGGTGCATTAAAATCAGTTGACACAACATTTACACCCTGGGGCATCGATCCATATATAGTGTTTGATGAGTCTGCAGATATCAATAATATCAAAATAATGATTGAACCATGCCGAAATGCAGCCAAACTATATTGGAAAACTGCTTCTCCAGGAAAAACGCATGTCAATTATGGAGAATCACTTTCAGTGTCAAGCCGCTCAAACACCAATCAGCATATAGTGTTGTTAAATGATCTTACGCCTGACAAAGAATATGAATTCACAATTGAATACTTTGCTTCAGGTGATCCAAAAACAGTTAATGGCGCATTTCTTATTCCTTCTTTAGAGAATAAATTTCAGCAAGAATTGGCTGCGTTAATAAATAAACCTGTTTCTGATGATCTTGCCCTTGATAAATTTAATATATCCATTGGTGAGTATGAATGGATCAGTAAATTTAATGCCAGGATTTTACCATCGGGTTCTGATATAGAATTAACCTGTCATACATCATTTGAATCCATACTAGAAATATATTATAATAAACAGGAAACAACTCAAAGACAACCCATTAAAATATTGGGAAATTCTCAGAGCAACGTTCATGTCAAAATAATAAAAGGCCTGCTTCCTGGCAAAAGTTATAATTTACAGATTTTTGCAAAGAACTCAACAGGTGAAGTATTTGAAACTGAAGAAATAATATTTTCCATGCCACCGATACCATGCGTTGTCCCCCCTGCATATGGTAGATGGCATTATGGTAAATACAGGCTAAAAGATAACAAAAAAGTTTTAGTAGATCCTTCCTGCCAAAACAAATGGATTGATCAATTGAATCTTGACCCCAGGCACAGGGCTGTTGCTGGATTAGGAACTCAAGTAATCCGAAAAAACCAGGAGAATCTGATGGCTTCAGCATGGGATCAACTTGGTGCTGTGGAAAGTGCCAATGAATTGCTCAGAAAAAAACAGTTTGGAAGGGAATCCTCCAAAAATCTGTTAAACCGTATATCGCAGCTACCAATGGAAAAATTTGTTACGACTGCTTTACCTTTCATGCAAAAGGTTCCCATAGACAGTTCTAATGTAAGCATGAAACACTACCTGACACAAAAGAGCCTGATACCGAAAGCTGTTCTTGATGGCTCATTTCATAAGATAAAAAGCCGAGTATATAAGAAAATAATAAATTCAAGCAAAACTCATAGTACAAATTTTTACAAAAAGTTCTTAAGCGGTCAGTTCGAAATAAAAGATAAAAGAGCCATGCCAGGCGGAACAATGGTTATGGATGATATCTTTAATCAGTTACAGACAACTCAGCAGCCTCAAACATCAACATACAGCTCTTCTCAACAAACTTCTTCACGTAACTCTCTGGCTTCCAAGATTATTAAAACAATGAATAAAGACAAAATTTTGGCAAATTTGGAAAAGAATAATCCTTTTAAAGACATATCAAAAAAGACTGTTGAGATGATTGGAAGCAACATGTATGGATTGTTGAATGTCAATTATACTCAAAAACCAATAACGCCAGTCGATAATCCTCAAGAAAACTTACAAAGCATAAAAAAAGAATTATTAAAATCTCTAAACCCCGAAGTTACCTATTTCCAAAAAACACAAAAATTACTTCGCGTCGATGGCATACTTCAATCAAAGTATAAACAAGAATATGGCGATAGCCTTGACCCGGTAATGGCTGCACCAGAATTTTCTCAACCCATGATAGAATCGCTTCAAGAGATTTCTAAAAATTTGCTCATTCCTGGAATCGAAAAAATCAAACCCAATACCATTGGATTATTAAAAACAAATTTGAGATTCCTTGAATCATTTATGTGTGGACTGAATCACGAATTTGCGAATGAACTCTTATGGCGCGGCTATCCTACTGACCAAAGAGGTACCTATTTCCGCCAATTCTGGGATACCAGCTACCATATAACTACACAAAAAGAAAAAAAGAATCTGATCAAAAAATGGCTAGCCAGAGAGGACATTTCAGCCATTGAAAACTTGGAAGATGATAAAAAAATAGTTATACTATATAAACATTCACGACAGTTTCTCTTGGAATTAAATAGGCTAATTCATATACTCATAAACAATTCAATATACAATCAGGAAAGTGTAATTGAAAAAAATAAAGAACGAATCCTTAATAAACTGAATAAATTGAAAAAAGACATTTACAATAATCATCCAAATGCTTTTGACAACATTTCTGATAATGTTCTTGAAGGGTTTAATCCCTTTATTGCAAAGATGATAGAAAATGATTGCATTATAGAAAGTCTGACAGATATTGACCCTATTCATCATTGGAAGAACAGCTTGGGTAAAAACGCAAGAATTACTGAAGACAAATTAGTTCTGATAATACGAGGAGATTTACTGAAACGATATCCTAATGCAATTATTTACTCTGTGGATGGATACCAACCTGAAAATGATTCAGATATCATTATTCCTGCTCTGGAAGAGAATATTCGTAATCATTATGGCAAAAGCCTTGGTGGAGACGAATTAAATAAGAAGGTTAATAGAATTATCAAGAATCATCCAAAATATTATCCAATTTTTAGCGCACAGGTATTACCAGACATCATATTTTTGGGATTTCAATTCGATGAATCTGCTGTAAAAAGAACCAAAGATCATCCAGGAAAATTTTTTGTGATAGAAGAACATATCAGCGAATCAAGGTTTGGTTTGGATATCCTATCTGAAAATGATGCTCCTAAACTATTAAATCAAGATCCTGATCATAATTCTGATTGGAATGAATTAAGCTGGAATCACTTTAACATAGAAGCAGGACAATATATTGATGCACAAATAGAAGAAAATAATAATATCAAGGGAAGTGCTTGGCAAAAATGGATAAACGCCTCCTCGGCGAAAAGAGCTCGTATTACGCTTCAAAAACCTGCCAGAATTGTCATTGGTGCAAATGATATGTTGCCATAATTATTACTTACTTTGGCTTATAGAGGCATTATTTTGTGACAAAATAGCCCTTTTAATTTAAGACAAATGTGCTGCAAGATTGAAATTGAGGGACAAGTATTGAGTAGATAACAAGCCTTCGAGAGAATTCCGCTATCACTTCAATGCTCAACTGATTGTCCAATTGCTATAAAAATTTCGTTGAGATTGCATCCTTTGATTAGTTGATATCTCGGATAAAGCACATATTTAATAACCTATCGGTTCAGCGGATTCGCTGACGCTCACCGCTGACCTTGGTGTTATATTCTCAATTTTGTACGTTTAGATCATGTAACAAAAATTAGATTGTATGAAAAGTAATATCTTTAAGATATGCTAAAATTTCATCAAGGAATTGTGAATAAATGATAATACCTTTACCAAAGAGTTCGTTTAAAAATGACAGAGTTTAAGATTATCAGTAATATTAAAAACATTGAAACTATAGCATCT
>Ga0272440_1004416_pt1 | contig 10049 bp, 5 predicted proteins | sample SSMMMBAug17_FD_192440 | JGI IMG/M metagenome (GOLD analysis project Ga0272440, IMG submission 192440) | Marine sediment archaeal communities from Little Sippewissett salt marsh, Falmouth, MA, United States - SSM-MMB-Aug17 | ecosystem: Environmental > Aquatic > Marine > Wetlands > Sediment ... | reverse complement strand
GGCTGGTATGTTACGCCCTTTCAGGGCTAAGAAATGCACTAAATTAATCAAATTAAATAAAATGCAACTTTTTTGTGTTGCACCCTTTTTCAGAGGCATAATCATTAGCATCAGAACATATTGAATTCATGTCTAAATATTATACTTTCATATAAAGTAGTAATGGGCGTATAACTGAATTACAAAATTGAAGAGTGTATGATTTGAAATAAATTATTTATTATTATCTTTAGTAGGCACGAATTTTGCTGATACATCCTAAAAGCTTAATAAATCAAATATAGATTATTTAATAATTTAGATTTTTTATTCAAAAAATAATCAGTTTTATTTGAATGTAACTTTTTAGCAAATTCCATGCCAAAAGAAAGGGATAAACAATTATGAATACAATAATAAATAAAATCATATTTCTTCTGATAAACAAAAGATATTATCTTTTAACTGGTATGACGATTTTAACAATTTTTCTTTCCTTTTATTTAAAAAATATAAAAATAGATAATTCTTTAGAAGTATGGTTTTTAAAAAATGATCCCACACTCATGAATTATAATGAATTTAAAGATATTTATGGAAATGATGAAGTTATTATTGCATGGATAAAACCAGAAACAAGTGTATATGATAAGAATTTTGTTGATAAAATATATGAAATTTCCAAAAAAATGGAGTCTTATGACTTAATTAATCGTGTAATTTCTATCACAAAAGCACCATATATTGATAGTAAAGGTGATGAGTTAATTGTTGAAGATATGGTTAATAAAAAACCAGATCATAATTTTAAACAAGGTGAATTAAAGAGAAGGTTATTTTCTAATCCACTTTGGAAAAAGTTAATTTTTAACAAAGATAAAACTGCAGTATTGATGTTAATCGAGCCTGTTGTTGGAAATGATATGGATGCTGAACGTCCGCAAATAATAGGGTTTGTCGAAAAAGCACTTAAGGGATTAAATTATAAACTTGCAGGTATGGGGGTAGTGTATCAGGAATTAAACAGAATAAGCTTAAATGATACATCTCTTTTTTCAAGCCTTGCTTATCTGATTTTGATTTCATCATTGTTCATTTTTTTTAGACGATTTTCTATAGTTATTGTTGCAACATTGACCATTATTTTTTCATCATTAATTTTTTTAGGAATTTTTGGCTTGTCTGGTCAGAGTTTTAATATGTTTTCAGCAATACTTCCTACTTTAATAATCATATTATGCCTTGCAGATATAATTCATGTATTTTCCCATTACGATAAAGAAAAGCCTGGTGAAAAACGTCTTCAAACAACTCTTTCCTATGTTCTTATTCCCTGTCTTTTTACAACATTAACAACAGGAATTGGTTTTTCAGCCCTTGTATCCAGTCCTATGGCAGTTCTAGTAAATTTTGGTATTTTTGCATCTTTAGGAGTTTTTCTGGCATACTTTGTTTCAATGATAATCAGTTCAGCAGTTCTTGCCAGTGAAAAAACTGCTATAGCCAGTAAAGGACAGTCGAAAATAAAAAATGATTTTTTAGATAAGATAATTCAAAAAATCATTAAACTAAACATAAAACATTATAAAACGATTGTTATTTTGGGAATTATTTTGTTGTTTATCAATATTATTGGAATTTTAAAGCTTGAAGTCGATACATTTAGTATGAATTTTTTATTAGATAGTAATCAAGTTAAAAAAGATTCCTATTTTTTTGAAAATGATTATGGATACTATGTTCCACTTGAGGTTCGACTTGCTCCTAAACATCCAGATGGCGTTAAAAATCCAGACTTTTTAAAGAAATTATCATTACTTCAAAAAGATCTTGATAAAAATCCTGAACTTGCAAAATCGACATCTATTGCAGATATTGTAAAACAGCTAAATAAAGTTTTAACTGATAATACAGAAGATTCATATACAATACCTGAAACAAATGAAGCAGTGGCTCAAGAATTATTACTTTATGAAATGGATAAAGATAATGATATCTCATATTTTGTAGATACCATGTATAAAGAAACACGCCTAACAATAAGAATTCCAATGGAAAGCAGCAAAGAAATGGAGAAAAAAATTGAATTAGTGAAATCAAAAATTCGCACTATATTTAATGATTCGGTTTCAATTACATTTGGTGGATATATTCCTCTTTATGTCAAAATGATGGATTACATTATGCAAAGCCAGATAAAAAGTTTTTTAATTGCATTTTGTGTAATATTTGTGATTATCGGACTTCTTTTTCGCTCATTTAAAGTCATTTTAACTGGAATTATCCCTAATATTTTACCCATAATTTTAACTCTAAGTTTTATGGGATTTTGCGGGATAAATCTGGATATTGCAACAGTAACCATTGCTGCAATTGCTATTGGAATTTCTGTTGATGATTCTATTCATTTTATATTTATGTATAATTTACAAAGACAACGCGGAAAAAATGTTTCTCAGGCAATAGACCACACTCTCAAGACTTCAGGCAAAGCTATCATTACAACCAGTTTTTTACTAATTGCTGGATATCTGGTTATGATTTTTGCGAGCGTAAAATCTGTAATATTTTTTGGACTTTTAATTGGCATATCAATGCTTTCAGCTTTAATATGCGATCTGATTCTATTACCTTCTATTTTACTATTTTCTGATTATATCGTTTCCAGTCGGCGATAAATCATTCATGGTATAATGAACTGATATTCTTGAAGAAAATCTATTTCTTCAACTAACATTTCAATTGAATAATCAAATGCATATTTTCTTATTTGTTTAAAAGATGTATGAATAATTAGATTGTTTTCTTACGCCTAAGGCGCTAAAGCATGTAGCCTGTGGCTTTAGCCTCAGGTATATTCACACCCTCTCCTAAAGCCCCGAAAGGGCGACAGTTTTTATCTCTGCATATGTTACTCCCAAATGTAAATAAGATCATACTGGATGTTATGTTTTTCCAAAATTGCAATAAATTCCTCTTTGAATGATTTTATCTTATGCATGATTGAAAAAACAAAGTTGGATTATAATAATTGTTTTACTTTTAATTTACCAATATAAACTGATCCCTTTCTTCCATCAATACTTATATAATCACCAGATTTAAGTTTAATATTTTCTATTAAGCAAATACCTTTATCCTCAATACTTTCGAGGCCAGTATATCCAACAACACAAGTTTTTCCTAATCTATGAGCTACAACAGCGGCATGAGAAGTTGATCCGCCTTTTGCAGTGAGTAAGCCGTCAGCCTCATAAATTTCTTGGATATCATCAGGTACTGTATCATTTCTAATAAGAATTAATGATGTATCTGGTTCTTGTATTTTCCATTTTTTCATTTCTTCTATAGAAAAAACGATTCTTCCACTCATTGCACCACCGCCAATTCCAATTCCATGTCCCATAAATTTAACATTCTTTTCAGATTCTAAATCAAAATGATAAGGTGTTTTTTTATCTAAAAGAGTCATATCTCTTGTTTGTAAAATATATAAATCTTTTCTAGATGGGCTTTCAAAAGTAAATTCAATTTCTTGATGATTCCATTTCATCTTATTTATTAAATAATCCGATACTTCTGTAATTCCTTTATAAATTTTTGGAAAAAGGCTTTCAAGTGCAGCACTAACAGGTCTTTTTTCATAATTTGCCTGTTTTTTTGTAATAGGATGTGTTTTTACAAGTCCGCCAACAACATCTTCTCCTTGATTACCCGGTGTAAAATCACCCCAAAGACTTATAATATCACCACCTCCGCGGGGGCTTCGGGTAAATATTACTCCAGCACCTGCATTTTGGTTAATATTTCCATATATCATAGCTTGAACTGTAACAGCAGTACCCCAATCATCTGAAATTCCCATTATTTTTCTATATGCCTTTGCTCTTTCAGAATGCCATGAGTCAAATATTCTATTAATTGAAACTAATAACTGTTCATATGGATCTTCTTTTAAATCATGATTATTATCTAAAATTAATTGTTTATAAACTAAAGCAAGTTCTTTCATTTGCTGATCAGTGAAACTTCTTTTAAATGTAACTCCATATTTCTTTTTAAATTCAATCATTATTGCATCAAATTCATCTCTCTTAATGCCAAATGACATACCATATATTTGTAAAAAACGTCTGTAATTATCCCATGCAAACCAGCCCTTTCCATTTTGAGATGAAATTCCTTCAGCAATTTTTTCATTAATTCCAACATTTAAAAAAGTATCCATCATTCCGGGCTGAGATACAGAAGAACCACTTCTTACTGATAAAAGCATTGGATTTTTACTATCAGCAAATTTCTTTTTAGTAATTGATTCAAGACGCCTTATTTCAGAAATAATTTCATCTTTAAAATGTTTTTTTGCAGGATCATATTGATCGATAACTTCTCTTGATCTAAATATTTCAGTAGTTACAATAAATCCAGGGGGTACTGGAAGTCCAAAACGTTTTAACTTAACTAAATTATAGCCTTTCATTCCTAACAAAATTGGATCAAAAACAATATTTCTAGGATTAAATATTGGTGTTATCGCTTTTTCAGCATCATAGTTCAGCAAAGAATGAAATAATTCTTTATCTAATTTATCTTCTTGTTTAAAAAGAGTATTTAATATTCTGGTTACAAATAAATCTAAATGTTTAAGACCAAGACAGGCGGATATACTATCTCTATAAAAAATTTCGAAAATTCTTTGTTTAATTTGTTCTGGTTTTTGACTATTGTTTTTTTGTTTTGGAAGATATTTTGATAAAATTTTATTATTTTCAATAGAGTCAACTATTCTTCTGATATTTGATTCATGAACATGATGAAAATGATCATGTACAATATGCTTTACAGAGCGGGAAATTCCCTTAAAAATATCAACATATTGAGTATATGTAAAACCCCTTTTTTGAAGTGCAAGGTTAAGAAGTTCAAGCTGACCCTGCATCTCAATAGATAAAATTCCATCAATTTTAAGCGCACTTGCAAATAAAACAAGATAATTTTGAATTCTATAAAAGGTTGATCTGGTTATTAACTTAAAATCAATTGTTTCAACAAGTTTATCAAATAATGTATTTACAAGAGATTCAATTCGAAAGGTCAAAGCTAAAGCATCAAATTTCATTTCATGATAAGATCCATACATTGATGGTATATCATAAGCAAAATGTCTTTTTTTATAAATATTTTCTTTTATGTCGTATCTTTTATTAGATAAAATTAAAGCTTTAAGTTCCTCTAAATATTTTAAAAGATTTTGAATTTTTATTAATATATCCGGCTCATTAAGAGCTTGTTTTATTTTTTCTATATTTGGAAATTCATCGCATAGATTATATTCTGAAAATGCGTTTAAGTATTCGTCAATATTAATAAAATCAAGATGATATTTTTGAAATAATAATTTATAAAAATTAATAAATTCCTTAAATTTTGTTTTATCATCATCAGAAATATCTGGGATTTGTTTAAGTATTTTTATTAAATCTTTTGTTTTTAATTCAAGTAAAGACTTTGGATTTAATTTCTTTTTTTCTTTAAATATAAAGTCTGTTATTTTATGCATTCCTTTAATATATTTGTTATCCGGCTCAATATCTGAATATATATTTGGAGGTATATGAATTTCAAGAATATTTTTATCTTTAGTATGCCAAAATTTTAAAACCTCTTCAGTAAGCTTTAATGTTTGATTACTGCTTTGAACATGGCTTTGTTTTCTAACAAAATGGATTAATTTATCTTTTCTATTGTAGATTTCATCCATATTTGTAGATATTTCTCTTAATTTACCCTCAGCTCCAATTTCATTAAAATAAGCAGGAAAAAGCCTTGCTAATTGTTTAATAAGATTAAAAACAGGTTCAATTTCACTATTTAACAGATATGTAATATCTCTTGGAAAAAGGTCAGTATCTTTTATAAAAACACCTCCAAGTGATAAATTTACTATTAATGAAGAAAGAAGTTTTTTTGACCATCCTGGTTTAAGTATTATAAGTTCAAGCCATGTACGAATATTCTGAAGATGAACTTTATTAGCTCTAATTTGCCAGTCATCACCAACACCTTTAAAATCAGGAAATTGAAAGCCAAGTCCAACTATTTTATCAATACAGAAAAAAACAAGATCACTTTGATCTGTACTATATACTCCTTTTCCAATATTTAATAAACACTGAAGAGCTGCTTCAGGATATTGATTCATATGTGATTTTAATATTTGAAATGTATTATTAATTAATAATTCATTATTTTCAATATTTTGATTTTTAATTAATAATTCTACTGTCCTGTTTACATCTCTTAAAGTTTCTTCATGGATACATACCAGTTCCTTAATACTCATTATATGAAAAAGAAATGCCATTTTCCATTTATTGCTTATTTGTATATCTTCAAAATATTCAAGCAGCTTATTAGGTATATCTAAATAATATGAAGAAATCTGATTAAATCCTGGAAGTTTTAAAAGCTTTTTTGATAAGCTGATTGAATTTATATCATGATCATCTAATAATTTTTCAATATAGATTATATAATTATCTAATTCATTATGTGAAACAGGATCAAATAATTTTTTATATATTTTGTTATCTCTCGAAAGCCCTGTTAATTCTTCAAAAAAAACACCAGGATCTTTTTCATTTATGAAATATTTATAAGTTAACTGATAATATTTGAATAAAAGCTTGTTAATTAAAGAATATGAAACATTTAACTGGGAATTATTAATTAATTTTGATAAAATTCTATCCAGCCGATAGTAGCTTTTAACAAAAATAAAAAATTTTTGATCTGAGTAATTATTGATATGATCTATAATTTTTTCAATAACAGGTAAAAAAAGCTTTATTTTATTGCCTGAATCATTGATAATTTTTTGAAGAAATAGAAGAAGATTATCAGCAGCATCCATTTCAATATCTTGATCAATTTTTTCGATTTCAATTGCCTTAAAATAAATCTCAGCAAGGAGCAAAGCACCATCAGGACCTTTTTCGTGTGATCTAATTACATGAAAATGATCAAGGGAATATACCCTGGCCTCTTTTACAATAAACTGCCAGTTTTTTCTAGGATGTGATAATTCCTTTAAAAAAGTATTTAACCCCTCCATAATACCAATATATTTTTTCATTATTTCTTGAAGAATTTTGTGCTTTTCTTTTATATCTACATCTACTTGTGAATATTTTATATTCTCTTCAAGAGCTGTTGAATTAAGATTCATTTTTTTATTATTCTCCATAAATTTTTAAAATTATTGCAGCTATTGCTTTGAATGTAACCTAAATAGCTGGTCAAAAATTTTTTTCAAGATTTTTAGTAATTGAAATGTAGAGACAAGCATGCCTTGGCTCTACGAGTTCGACTTTGGCCGGCAATTTTGGTTACACTCAATTGCTTTTAAATATTTACCAATCATGTGAAGTGTAAGTCCGTGTTTGTCCGTGTCAGTCCCCATGAATTTCGAAAAACCAAAATTGAATTATAATATTGAATTCAAGTTAATATTTTTTAGCAATAATAATTAAATTAGTCAAAGATAAATTCAATGCATATAATTCACAAAAGTTAATAATATCTTTATTGTTCTACACTTATCTCATTATGATCATATTTTCAACTTTCAACTAATTGTTTTTTTTATAGACAAAAGACTAATTTTTTTCTAAATTGCTAATAAAAAATTTTAAATATTGGAGTTATCAATGGATAATAATAAAATAATTCTTGCTTCAAAATCACCAAGACGCAAATATCTTTTAGAGCAGGCTGGATTAAATTTTTCTGTTATTGTAAGCAATATTGATGAAAGTCAATTTTCTTTGGATTTATTACCTTCAGATTATGTTAAAAAAATTTCAATGGCTAAAGCCCAAAACATTGGTGATAAATATCCTGATAAATGGATTCTTGCAGCAGATACAATAGTTTATATAAATGGAAAAATTTTAGGAAAACCATCATCAAAAAAACATGCAAGTGAAATGTTAAACCAGCTTCAAAATACAGTTCATCAAGTTGTTACAGGTTATACAATTTTAAATATTAATAATGATATTAATATTACTGAAAATGTTATTACTGATGTTTTTTTTAAAAAACTAACTGATAAGGAAATTAAATGGTATTTGCAGACAAATGAGCCTTATGACAAAGCAGGTTCTTATGCTATACAAGGTTTAGGGACTTTTTTAGTTAAAAGTATCAAAGGTTCATATACAAATGTTGTAGGATTACCAGTTTGTGAAGTAATTGAAGCTTTAATAAATACTGGTGCAATAAAAAGAATAAATGAAAGGCCATATTATGAATAGTATTAAGGAAAATCTATTTGAATTACAAAAAAAAATTCAGCAAGCAGCAAATTTATGCCAGAGAGATTATAAAGAAATAAAGCTTGTTGCTGTTACAAAGACATTTCATGCAGATATAGTAAGAAAGGCATTAAATTGCGGTGTTAAATGTTTAGGAGAAAATTATATTCAAGAAGCAAGAGAAAAAATTGAAAATCTTTCTGATTTACAAGCATCATGGCATTTTATTGGCCATCTTCAAAAAAATAAAGCTAAATATGCTGTAAAGCTCTTTGATTTAATTCATAGCGTTGATAGTTTTAAACTTGCTCAAACTTTGGATAAAGAAGCACAAAAAATTAATAAAATTCAAGATATATTAATTCAAATTAATATTGGAAACGAAAAAACAAAATCAGGAATTTGTAAAAATGATATATTTGATCTAATATTTAATATATCAAAATTATCAAATATAAAAATCAATGGTCTTATGATTGTGCCCCCATACTATAATAATCCTGAAAAAGTAAGGCCTTTTTTTCAAGAATTAAATTCACTAAAACAAGAAATTGTAAAAAAAGATTTTCCAAATGTATTAATGAATGAACTTTCTATGGGAATGACAGGTGATTTTGAATGTGCAATCCAGGAAGGTGCAACTCTTATAAGAATAGGTACTGCTATATTTGGACAACGAAAATGATCTGATACTCATGTTGATAAGATTAACATAGACCATTCAAATTCATCTTCTTGATATATTTTTTTAAAATTATATTTACAATATTCATTTAACAGACTTTGAATTTCATATTTTTTAATACCTGAGACTATTATTATTCCATCAGTATCAATAATTTGTTTTATTTTTGAAGCAATTTCAATGAGGGTTGGTATTCTTAAATTAGCTAAAATAAGTTGATATTGTTTTGACACTGAATTTATTAAACATTTTTGTAATTGAATACAATTTTCAAGTCCATTTTGCTTAACATTTTCAGATGCTTCATATATTGCAATATTATCATTATCAATTGCCAGCGCGTTTTTTGCTCCAAATAAAATTGAAGCAATTGAAAGAATACCTGAACCTGTACCAATGTCAAGAGCATCAATATTTTTAGTTTTGAAAAAATTTAGACTGTTAGAAACATATTCAATCCCTTTTAAGGATAGTCTTGTTGTAGGATGGCCCCCATTTCCAAAAGCAAGCCCTTGATTAATTTTAATTAAAATCTCATTATTTTTTGTTTTATAATTAATATTTGGCGGGCAAAGAACAATCTTTTCTGATATATAAAATTCTTTGTTAAAAGATATTTCTAAATAATTACTGCCATAATGATTTGTATAAGCAAGTATTGCAGTACTGACCAGTTCATTAACCGCTTTTTTTATTAATGATCTTGAAAATTTTTTTTGAAATTTTTGCCTTATTACAAAAGGAGATTTTTTTGTTGAATCACTTTTAATAAAATCAACAATCATTGATTTTATATTTAATAAGTTTTGATTATTATTGTCTTTCATAAATTTCATTTTACTCAATTGTTAAGAAATTCTTCAAATTATTGATTATTCAGATAAAAAATAAAAAAAATAATTCAAAAATAATTTCAAAATGATATATTGTGTATAACATATTTAAGGTGATTTCCGAAAAAGAATTTACCAACAAATAATATAATTGTTATCAAAACATTCGAATTTTTGCCTTGGACAAATTCCCATAAGTACTCAAATAAAAGTATAGATATATTTTGAAATGCA
>Ga0272440_1004415_pt1 | contig 10052 bp, 9 predicted proteins | sample SSMMMBAug17_FD_192440 | JGI IMG/M metagenome (GOLD analysis project Ga0272440, IMG submission 192440) | Marine sediment archaeal communities from Little Sippewissett salt marsh, Falmouth, MA, United States - SSM-MMB-Aug17 | ecosystem: Environmental > Aquatic > Marine > Wetlands > Sediment ... | reverse complement strand
GAGGGCAAGTTGGCACTATTGTCGAAATGTTAGCTCCTGATGTTTATGAAATTGAATTTAGTGATGATAATGGTGAGCCTTATTGCTTTCATGCACTAGCTGCCAATCAATTAATGCTTTTACATTACAACTACCTTAAAGCGGCATAATAATGAAAATCTATCTAAAAGAAAAAATAGGTAACCCTGAATTATTCTCAGGAAGACACCAAGAATTGAAATCCTTGCTCAAGTGGGTTGGTCTGGCAAAAAATGAGCTTGCACGAAGCGAGGCCATTCTGTCGCGGAGAAAAACAGGTAAAACCGCAATCATGCATCGACTGTTTAATATTATTTTTCATCAAAATGATGATGTTATCCCCTTTTATTATGAAATTAGAGAACACCCGCAATGGATGCTTGATTTTAGCGTGGATTATTTTTTAACATTTGTTTATCAATATCTTGGATTTAAAACACGCAATAAAAATTACGTAAATACATACATGAGAAGCTTTGACAATGCCATTGAAATCGCCAAAAAAGAGGGTATTGATCATATGGTTGAAGTCATTGCTTTTGTCAAAAAACAAGCCAATGAAAAAAAATATGTTGAGATTTGGGACACGGTTCGTGATATTCCAAGAGGTATTGGCGCCGTACATGGTGAGATCATCATTCAAATGATCGATGAATTTCAATATTTAAATCGATATATTTATCGTGATGAATTCTGTACCTATCATTGTCCAGAATTTGCTGGAACCTATTTTCACACCGCTGAATATAAAACCGCTCCTTTGCTTATTTCAGGAAGCTGGGTGGGATGGCTGATGCGGGATTTATCAAAAATGCTCCCTGGTCGATTTCGATATGATTTTATTTTAGCTGATATGCCTGAAAATGAAACCATTGAAACCATTTTTAAATACTCGGATTTACTAGAAATACCTATTACCAATGAAATTGCCCAAATGATGCTTGAACTGACTCAGGGAAATCCCTGTTATATCAGTTTATTGTTCTTTTCAACATGTAAAGACAAAAATTTTACAACAGAGGCAGGTTTTCTAAAAACCATTGAGCATGAAGTCCTTCGTGGTGGAATTAAAGCGCGTTGGATGGAATATCTGTATTACGCATTTTCTGAAGTCAATGGCTATGAAACAGATATGTCCAAAAAAATTGTCCTGTATTTGAGTCAAAATAAAGAACGTGAAGTCACCCGGACTGAAATAAAACAGGTGCTAAACTTGAATATTTCTGACCATGAGTTGGAAAAACGTATGCGAGCACTTGTTTTGAGTGATATTATCAAACAAGGATCGAGCAATATTGATTTTCAAGGCATTGGAGATCATCTATTCGATAAAGTATTTCGTAGCGAATATCAAAAAGAAATCAAAACCTTTGATCCAAAAGAAATCACAAATGAATACAAAGCACTATTTAAGCATTGGAAAGCTAAATTTCATGTCATCTGCGGAAAATATGGCAGTCTCAAAGGCAAATTTGCAGAATACATGATCACCAACCATTTGAAACACAGAGCTTTTGAAAACAATGACCTGTTTTGTTCGATGATGCATCATTTACCCGAATATTTTCAGTTTGTGAAATACCAGAGTGTCTGGAAATACACAGCCTCTCCAGTGCTGAAAAAAAGCTTTGAAATTGATGTATTTGCACAAGCATTGGATGATCAGTACTCTCTTCTTGGTGAAGTTAAAAACAGGCTTTCTCCTTTTTCTGTCAACGAAGCAACAGAATTTGTACAAAAAGCCAATCAGTTACTTCAATTGGAAAACGTGGGAAAGCATGTCTTTTTTGTTTATTCAATTAAAGGCTTTACCCAGGAAGCCATTCAATATTTTAAAGAAAACCAGGTTGCCTGGTGTGATGATGAACGTTGGTTGGATAATGTTCTTTATCACTAGGGATACTTCAAAAAATATTAACAAACTGATTAATAACGCCTGAGAACATTATTCTTATCAGGCATGCTAACCCTTTTGCCAATATCATAAAAAACACGCATGATATCGCAAAAGGAACAAAATGAATGAATCAGGAAAACACGTTATATGAGCTACAAAATTCTTATAAATGCAGTGGATCCGGAGGAATGTAGAATTGCAAAAATTACTGAGACAAACAAACTTGAAGAATTCCAGACCGAAACAACAGCGCGTGAGATCACCCGCGGCAATATTTACAAAGGTGTAATCACGCGCATAGAACCCAGTCTTCAGGCAGTATTTGTTGATTATGGCGGGGCAAGAAATGGGTTTTTACAACGTCATGAGATTCATAGCGATTATTTTCAGGACAATCCTACAGGTAAAAAAGGGATTGAAAACATGCTCGCAGAAGATCAGGAGCTCTTGGTGCAAATCACCAAAGATCCGATCATGAAAAAAGGAGCCATGTTAACAACCTACATTTCATTACCTGGCCGGCATCTGGTATTGATGCCTGGCAGTAAAAACAGGGGGATCTCCAGAAAAATCGAGGATGAAGAAGAACGATCACGAATCAAAGCGCTGGTCCATTCCTTAAAAATACCAGAAGATTTTGGTGTGATTGTTCGCACAGCCGGTGACAAATGTACAAAAACAGTTGTTTCCAAAGATTTCAAAAATCTCATGCGAATTTGGAAAACCATCAACAAAAGCGCCATGACACCAGGCGCACCGCTGCTTCTGTATAAGGAGCCCAATGCGGCCATTCGATCCATTCGGGATTACTTTTCCGATGATGTGACTGAAATCCTGGTGGACAATGAAGCCGTGTATCAAGAGGTGAGAGAGTTTATTCAAATTATTTCGCCTCGGCACAAAAAGATTGTCAAGTATTATACAGCGCCTGAGCCCATTTTTTCCAAATACGAGGTTGAGGAACAAATCGAGTCTGTTTTCCAGGGTCGTGTTGCACTTGCCAGCGGCGGATCACTCATGATTGATCAAACAGAAGCCCTGGTAGCAATTGATGTTAATTCCGGAAAATCCACAAAAGAAGGATCAGTAGAGAGTACTGCCTTTAAAACCAATCTCGAAGCAGCTGAAATCATAGCGCTTCAGTTAAAGCTAAGAGATTTAGGCGGTTTGATTGTCATTGATTTCATTGACATGAAAGAAACAAAACACAAGCTCGAAATCGAGCGTGCCATGAAACATGCATTAAAAAATGATCGGGCACGCACGAAAGTCGGCAAAATTTCGCGATTCGGATTACTTGAAATGTCGCGACAGCGAATCAATTCTACCATCGAATATGGCAGCCATATTAAATGCACTAACTGCAAAGGCAAAGGGATGGTGCCATCACCCGAATCCGACGCGCTGAGTATTCTCAGAAAAGTTCGCCACGCAGCTTCCAAAAAAAATGCCAAAAAAATTCAAGGCATTTTCCCAATCAATGTGGCGTCCTATTTATTGAATCGCAAACGTAAAGAAATCGTGGATCTGGAAATGCGCCTCGATCTTGAAATTTATATCGAAGGCGATCCGGATATGATCCCGGGTGAAAGTAGAATCACCAAAATAGAATAATGAATATGTCTGTAATTGTCATTGATTTGGCAATTACAGTTATTTTTTAAAGGAGGATAAATGAACTTCAACAATATAGATGAAATCATTGCCTATGCCATTGAAAAGGAAGTTGAGGCAGAAAAATTCTATTTAGAAGCTGCCAATGAAGCGGATTTTTCCGGCGCAAAGCAACTGTTTGAAGATTTTGCAAAAGAGGAAAACAAGCATAAAGTCATGTTGGAAAAAATGGATAAAGCTCAGATTCAATCATTTGTTCCGGAAACAGTTCCAGACCTAAAACGCAGTGATTATTTAGTGGAAATGACTTACGAGAAAGGAATGGGCTTTGCTGACATTCTGAGATTGGCCATGAAACGTGAGGAAAAAGCCAACAAGCTGTATATGGATTTATCTCAAAAAGCAGGTAATGACGATGTCCAAAAATTGTTTGAAAAACTCGCCCAGGAAGAATCCAAACACAAATTTGCATTGGAAAGTATGTACGATGACTATATGGCCAAACAAGGTGACTGATTTGTGAACCAATATGTATGCATTCCTGGCTTTTACAGGAATGCATACAGCTTGATCAATGAATAAGACACTTCTGCAAAATAAATAACACAAACAATGCCATACAAGCCCTTCTATTGCTTTCTTGTTCCCACGCTTTGCGTGGCAATGAGAGCGCAATAAACATGCCATGAAAAACCATAGTTAAACGATAATAATTCAAAAACCATATCCAACAGAAAAATGTAGTCTCCCCCGATCCTCATTTTCATAAGCCCGATGTTTGAAACCATACATGATCCCAATAGGCCCAATGGGCGTATGGTAGCGGATACCGCCCCCATAACTCAAACGAAATGTGCGCATGTTGGTATTGATGGTATTGTCCGACAATTTTCCTGCATCGCCAAAAACAAAGGTTTCAAAATTAAATCCCAAGTGATACCGCGCCTCCAGACTCCCAGACAGGATCGTTTCTCCGCCAATGGGTAATTGTTGGTCATCAAATAAAAGCATGTTTTCTTTATATCCTCTAACATCAGAGGATCCACCCAGATAGAATAATTGATCCTCTGGAATTTGTTTCAGGGATCCATATTCATTTATGGTTTGAAACCGAGCTGTGCAGGCCAGGTTTAGGCGATCATTGATTGGATAATATCCGCTAACTTCAAGATAATGCTTGATGAAGTCATCCAGAGAGTTGGCAATCCCTTTTGAAATATCCATTGTATATGCGGCATAAAGTCCATTTTTGGGATGAATAAAAGAGTTTCGCGTATCATAAACAATTGATGGAGACGCAACAAGGATGCTTCTGGGTCTTAAGCTTTCTTTGGGAATTTGTTCTGCCTTTTTTGCTGATTGAATATCACGTAAAAACTGACGTCTGCGTTCATAGCGAAAACTGGTATCCATCCGGATATGTTGCCACATGTTTCGATTCATATTGAGAGTCCAGCCATACGTCTGTGTACCATAGCTTTTATTAAATTCTTTTAATCGTTCGATATAATATCCAAAATTGATATCAATTCTTTCACCAAGCAAGTTGGGGTCATGAATATTCAACGTTCCATGATACCCCACTTCGCTTTGTTCATATCGTACTGAGGCACTTTTATTTTTTCCAAACAAATTTTTATCCCCAAGACTGAGATGCCCAAATGTTCCTTTTTCTGTTTTGTAACCACTTCCCAATTCTAAAAACAGTGGCTTTTTTTCCTCAACCTCAACAAACAAATGGATGGTATCTTTTTTTTCTTTTAGACCCATTGGCGTCATTTTTACTGAGTTGAATATTTGCATGTTCCTTAAATTTTGTTGTGCTTTTAACGTATTAGACAAAGAGAAATTATCACCTGCTTTGGCGCCCAATGTTTCCTTAATGACGCTGCGCCGGGTTTTAAAATTGCCATGAAGATATAAATGCCCAATTTTAACATTCTTTCCCTGATGAATATGAAATGTAATATCAGCATGTTTAAAATTTTTGGATAGTTTGATATTTTTTCCTATTGTTACATAAGGGTATCCTTTATCAGATATTTGGGATTCAATATATCGTGTATCATTTTGAATATATGAGGATTGAAAGGGTGTATTGATCAATGTTTGTAGTTTTAGCTGAGGAATGAAATTCACATCCCCTGAAAATGATAAAGATCGAATTATGGTGCGAGGGCCTTCATTGATCATTATTTGGATATCAACCTGAGCTTTGGACTCATGCCACAGAATATTTTTGGACACCTCAGCTTTTAAAAAGCCATGTTTATGATACAGTGCTTGAATAGCCGGAATATCATCATTCAGAATATCTGGCTGATAGGGGGTGTTGCCCACGATACTTGGAAAGTCAGTTTGCATTTGTTTTTTTATTTGCTTTTTTGATAACCAGTCATTCCCAGAAATCTCAATCCTGTTGATACATGTGCGGGGGCCTTCATTAATAATAAACCAGACATGCTGGGAAAATGGTTTTTCCTTGATATTCATCCACCCAGAAATATGTAAATTTGCTTTTAAAAAACCATTTTGATTATATTTTTTGAGAATCGCCCGCTTGCTTCGTCGCAAACCAATGTCATTGGCGTTGCCTCTTTTGTAAATATGCAATTCTTTGTTCAATTTTCTGTGAGAAAAAAAATGATTGCCAAAAAAATGCACAACATATTGCGGGCCTTCATCAATACTCAGATGTACATTCACAGATTGGTTATTCCGCTCTAAGCTGGATTGAATCGACACATTGGCAAAGCTGTTTTTTCGATACCATGAAACCAAAAATTGAATATCTTTTCTCAGGGTATTTTCTTTAAAACAGCCGGCATTGCCTGGAATAAAAGAGACTTGATACGTATACATCATACTTTTTAAATATTTCGTGCCAACAAAATGATTACCGGAAATTGTCATTTTTTTTAAACGCAAGCAATGACCCGTATCAATTTTAACCGAAATAATATAATAACCATCATCCGGATCTTTTCTGGCAGAGACACGCGCACTGACATCGCTAAAACCTTCTCTTTTGAACAATTCACAAATACGCTCCGACTGTTTGTCAGCCAGAGCCGGATACCAGACATGTCCAGTGTTCACAGTCATGACGTTGAGAACATCTCGCTTAAAAAATGGAAAGGCGCCGCTGATTCGTATGTTTTTGATAACACTACAGGCCGTCATATAAAAAACAGCAATAATACCATCCGGTTTTACAATTCGATCAAAAGTGATATCTTGAAACATTTTTGATTGTTTCAACAACTTGATTGTTTCTGAAAGCTTTTCTTGATTAAAAGGCGCTCCTATTGATAACTGAATATGCTCACGAACACGCCCCAAAATAGGTTCCGGATTAATGGGGGCATTTCTCAGATGGATTTGGATATCCAGTATTTGTTGATTTTCGGCATGGAGGGCTGATGTCAAAAAGGTCAAAAAAAATAAGATAGACAAGAGTAGATTTGCTTTTACTTTATTGATAAGATGGTTGTCAGGAAAAAAAAAACGATGCATATTGTTTTCATTCATATTATAATATAAAAAGCTGGCATCCTTCATATTTGCTGAAAAGTAGTTAACATTTTTTCTCGTTCCCAGGCTCTGCCTGGGAACGCATACTTGGCGGCTCTGCCGCCTAAGCATTGGTATAGGCGGCAGAGCCGCCGGGCATGCATTCCCAGGCAGAGCCTGGGAACGAGAAAAGTGTTAACTGGTAAATGAAGGATGCCAAAAAGCTCTGGTTCGAAAATAAACAATAAGGAAAAAAGTATGAGTAAATTGACCAGAGGTTTGTTTTTTTTTAAGCAAGCCTTTAACAACTTGAGAGTATTTAAATTGCTGTGGCAAGACTTCCGCTCGGGGCGTTATCGTGCAGTCCCCATAAAAACTATGGCAGCCATTGGTTTGTTTTTTGTTTACATTTTAAACCCTTTTGATCTGATATCTGACCTTGTATTATTATGGGGTCAACTGGATGATTTTGCTGTACTGATGTTTTGTTTGTATCTTCTGGATCAAGATACCTCGCAATATGAAACTTGGCGAAAACAGGAAGGCTTTAAATATCCAGATAATAACACATGACCGAAAAAATGCCATCGCAAAGAACGATTAAAACAATACCGCTCACAACAGCACGCGTCGTCGATTCTCCAACAGCTCCAGCACCGGTTTGAGTTTGAAGTCCACACTTGCAACCCGCACCAGCAACAAGCAGGCCAAAAAAGAAGGATTTAAATAATCCATTAAAGAAATCCACATAATCCACTGCATTCACAACGCCATTATAATAGGTAACCACCGGGTATCCCATTGAAACCAAAGGAATAGCCCCGCCGAGCACACTGATCATGTCTGCATAAATGGTTAAAATGGGAGTAATAATTAATGCAGCCATAACACGAACCACCACCAAAAAGCTAATTGGATCTAACCCCATGGTAACAAGTGCATCAATTTCCTCATTGACTTTCATTGCTCCCAACTCAGCGGCAAATGCAGAGCCTGTGCGACCGGCCAGGACAATGGCAGTCATTAAAGGCCCTAATTCACGAATCATCGACAGGCCGATTAAATCCGCCACAAAAATTTCTGCCCCAAATGTTGCCATGGGAACGATGGATTGAAATGCTAAAATGAGTCCCATCAAGAAACCAATAAGGCTAACGATAGGAAGCGCATTCACACCCGATTTTTCCGCTACCAGCCAGACATCTTTCCATCGTATTCGTGATGGCTGTTTGAGTGCATCAAAAAATCCAGCTGACAACTCGCCAGTAAATACAATGTAGTCGTTCAGTTCTTGAAATAATCTCTGAAACAGATTCGCGGACAATTGCCCGGTTTTTTCAATGAAATTGATTTGGGGAGTCGGCTCACGCAGCGGTTGAATCAATGGTTCCAGACAAAAACGCTTGTAAAGTCGTTCAGTTTCGGGTGACAATCCTTTTATTTCAAAATTTTGATCATGACGAGCTGCAAACTCCTGAATTGCCAAGAACAAGGCAATCCCTGACATATCACAATAGGTTAACGAGGTGGTATCAGCAATAATTTCTGATTGGCTGGATATGCTGTCAAAAACAGATTTCCAGATTTCACCACAGGTGTAGACATCCAGAGAGCCCGCAAATAGAACTATTTGTGCATCTGACGAATCGGAAATGGTTACCGCAGCATCTTTCACGAAACCTCTTCCTGATCAGTTTCCTCAAGATAATCCCGCACACGTTTGAGTGTTAATGCAAACAATTTTGAACCGGTCAGTATGGCAAATACATCATCTTTATCCCCACAAAACTTGGCAAATTCAGGGCCAATGACATTCAAAGGATCTGTGTCTTTTGTGATTTCTTTCAGGGAATCCAGGTAAGCATCCAGACGATCTTTCAGCGCATTGAAATAATCCAGTTTCTTGCCCATTGTCAATTCTGTTGTGGAGGTAATGGTATCTGAAAAATTGTGGACATGATCCCAATAGCTTTCGGCTATTTCCATTTTCATGGGGTGATCTGCCAGATAAAATGAGATGCTCCATCCTGTAGTGATAATTTTTAACATCTGAAGCTCATATTCCATCGTATCACGTGAAATCTTATGATCTGTCGGTGGTTGTTCCAAAAGATATTTGACATCTTCTCGATTGATTGAGAAATCAAACAACGCATGCGCTGTTTGTTCTGATGGCGACAAATCTTGCGATTGTTCGTCTTTTGTTTCTGTTTTTTTCATGTGGCTTTCCTGTAAATATGTTTAATTGCGTGGAGACAAAAAAAATGCAGTACTTCCTCAGAGTTCATTATTTTCAAAATTTTTATCGATTATTTAATGAACAGGTGTAATCAATTAGCTGGGTACTCACATTTATTGAATTAATCTTTTCATTTTGATATCTATTGTATTTGGGCTAAAGTCTTGACGATTTGGCCAAGTTATTGTTCCATATTCTATCTTCGCCCTTTTAAAATAATGATAATCTTTCAATTCCTTGAAAATTCCTTTATTTAGGTATGGAGTAGCATCAAATATTCCTGTCCTACCATTTGAAAGATCAACTTTGATCTTATAACCATCAAGTATTTGGAAATTTATGACATCTGGCATCATCTTTAAAAAAATCCTATTTTATTGGGTCTATTTTAAAGATTGGTTCACCTTCAACAGCTAAACTCCAATTGGCGTATAATTCATCCCTATGAATTTCTATCCATGCCTGAACAATTTTAATTGGCGTTTGGGCAATTCACCAGCTAATAGTTCAGCTGTCTCAATGTCAATCGAAGCTTTGTATTCTCCATAACGAACATGAATATGAGGTTTATTATGTTTGTCCGAGTCGAAGAATAACATTTGAATAATTATACCATAAAACATTGATATTGCAGGCATGGATATTTCCTTATTTTATCAAAGGGTTTGCTATTATTATCGTTCAACTATGGTTTTTCATGGCATAATTATTGCCCTCGCAGCCTTCTCGTTCCCACGCTTTGCGTGGGAATGCATCTGGGACGCTTTGCGT
>Ga0272440_1004414_pt1 | contig 10055 bp, 9 predicted proteins | sample SSMMMBAug17_FD_192440 | JGI IMG/M metagenome (GOLD analysis project Ga0272440, IMG submission 192440) | Marine sediment archaeal communities from Little Sippewissett salt marsh, Falmouth, MA, United States - SSM-MMB-Aug17 | ecosystem: Environmental > Aquatic > Marine > Wetlands > Sediment ... | reverse complement strand
AGTATTTTATGGCTTTGTGTGTATATTGCATACATGTTTTATATAATCTTTTTAGGTATTGATGCAATAGCCTCATTACTATATCAAGACATGAACCTATCGAATCAGTATATTGTTAAAAAACTAAATTATTAATAAAAAGTTAGAACTATGCTCACACTATTATTTTTACTCGTGTTACTTGTCATCCTATACTTTATTGTTCGAAAAGTCATTCGACAAAAATTGATTATTGAACATTTAAAGAATGAATTAAGCGAATGTAAAATTCAAGTAAAAAATGAGCGAAAAGATAAATCTAAACGTTGAGGTTAAACATGAACAAAGATCAGTTATGCCCGCAAAATTTTCAAATTTGGGTTGCATTTTTAATGGGGATGGTTGTTATCATCATCGCTATTGTTCTTTTTGACAATGTTTTGGGGAAAAGCCGAGTTGGTATGGCACCTGAAGTTATCCGAGGCGCTGAAGTCGATCCCAAAACAGTGGATGTTTCCGTCACACCCTTTGCACAAACCGTCAGTTCCATGAGCGCCGATTCACAGGCGTGGTTAGGAATTGAACCTGTCGACATTACCGAAGACATGGCAAAACAAATGAATTTGAGTGTTACTCGCGGTGTTTTTATCAGCAGAGTTATTGAAAATTCTCCTGCGGAGCGAGCCGGCCTGTTGCGGGGTGATATTATTTATGAATTTGATCACCGCGATGTTAAAGATTCCGACCACTTACAGACGTTTATTGAAAAACTGGAACCAGGAGATCGAGTCAAAATTGGCATTTTTCGATCAGAGAACCGAATGGTATTATATGCTTTTTTAGATGAACGTCAGTCGATCAACAACAATTCATCAGTATTACAAATTTCAGGAACAACAAGTTCGCCTCAACAATGGGGTCTTGTAATATCTGAAGTTGTCAGTCCAATTCGAACAACTTATGGTATTCCGGAAACAGAAATCGGGGTTATTGTCTTAATGGTGATTCCAGGAAGTCCTGCAGACCAGGCTGGAATCAAAAAAGGCGACTTGATCAAAAAGGTCAATGAAACACAAATCACCCGAATTTCAGATTTTTTCCTCGCATTACAAGCGACTGAGTCAAAAATTTTACTCAGTGTCTATCGCGGAGGATCTGAATACGTCATAATAGTTGCCACTCTTGATTCATCTCAAACTAATCAATATTTAGTTGCCCAGGAAGGAATCGGGATGAATCGTCCACTTTATGTTCCCGGCTATGATCAGACGCAAAGCGGGGAACCAGATACTAAAACAAGCAATTTAACGACTACAACAACTTTTTAAAAATTTTTTTATATTATCTTTCGTTCGACAATAAAGCAGATTTAAGTCTGAGCAAATATATTTAATTGGATATCAGAACAAAATACACTTGTTAACCATATAGAAGAAAGAGGGAAACCTGTGGATCGTTTCAAGGATTTCATTGCAAGCTATCTTACCGGATTTTTATCCATACTACTTGTTTTAAATGTTGTGATCATATTTTTTAGTATGATGGGTATTACCTGGCAACAATTTCTTCAGTTTACCAGTAATCTTTCAACATACATTTCAGATTCATCGCATTATATTCTTCATGATAGTCAAAAAACAACCGCTACAGATGATTTGCACGTCATCAGGAGAGTTTCAGGTGTTATCGAAGATTCTAATATAAAACTGGTATGTTCTGATGAAACATTTGCTTTGGCAGCATCAAAAGTCAGATCGGCTGTGGTTAGCATTACTTGTGATTCATATCGTTCAGATGGGAATACGGCGAGCAGCGTTTCTTTTGATGATCCTGCCCCCAATCTTGCCATATTGGGCGGAATTGGTTCTGGTATTATTGTTGATGAGCGTGGATATATCCTTACCTGTTACCATATGATTGCAACAGCAGCCAATATTTATGTTATTCCTTTTGGATATGAAGAAAAAAAATACAAAGCAGAAATCACAGCAGTTGATGAATCTTTGAATTTAGCCATTATCCGCATTCGTTGTCCATATCCACTCAAGGAAGTCAGTATTGGGGATTCATCCATGATGGAAATCGCCGATATGGTTTTAGCCATTGGAAACCCATTCGGGCTTGAGCAAAGTGTAACGCATGGCATTATCAGCGACAATCATAGAGATTTATTGATTAAAGGTCAAATTTATCGCGGTATGTTTCAAACAGATGCGCCTATCAATAAAGGTTCAAGCGGTGGTGCACTGGTAAATATGAATGGTGAAGTTATTGGGATCAATATGGCCATTTATTCAACCACCGGAGTTTACAATGGGGTTAGTTTTGCGCTTCCAATCAATAAGGTCAAACCATTGTTAGCCAAAACGATCAATTTCTCGGAATTATAAACGAAAAAGACCTTATCCATAGTTAAAAAAGGTAATGATATGAGATCAATATTTAAGTTGCTGGGCGTTGTAACTGCTGTCGCAATCATGACAGCACTGATTATTTTAAATTCAGGCCCGGCGCACGTTGATTTTTATTTTGCAAAAACAGACACGGCTGTTTTTTTGGTCATCATGACTTCCTTTGTTCTTGGTTTTCTGTGCTGCTATATACTCATGATGCTCAAAAACATAAAAAATAAAAAGCAAAAATATTCACGTATTAAGGCAGAAAAATCTATTATTGGAGAAATATAGGCTGAACAACGATGACAGATGAAGCAATTCTTACGCAAAAAACACTTTCAGAGTTTGATTACGTCCATTCTTCTGAAAATGCCAATCTTGATATCAAAAGCATTTGCTGGAAAGCATTTTGGGTAAATATTGGGCTTGCTTTTTTTAAACTGTTAATTGGATCTTTAAAAGCAACGGCTGGAACAATGGGATACAGTCAGTTGTTGATTATAGATGGTCTTTGCTCTGCTGCCAATTCAATCATCATATCGATGATTTTATTTGGAATTTATATGAGTCGTCCAATGACAATCAATCAGCATTTCCCTTTTGGAAAAGGAAAGGCTCAGTACATTACCTCATTGTTGGTGGGTGCTTTACTTTCCGTAAGTGCTGCATTCATCCTGGCAATGGCGATTAAAACGTTTTTAATTCCAATGAACCTCGAACCTGTCGGCATAGGCATGAGTGTGAGTTTGATTTCCATATCGGCCAATATTTTACTGATCCAATATGTTCGCCAAAAAGGTGTTCTCCAAAACAATACTGACACCATTATCAAACTACAAAAGTTGAATATCTTTTCATCGCTTATCGTTTGCAATAGCTTGTTGCTTACAGGGCTTTTGGGTTGGTTCTTCATGGAAAGAATCGGAAGTCTTAGTATTTCGTTGCTTGTTGTGGCTCTAAGTATCCGCATTATAAAGCAATCTCTTGATGGTATTATGGATCGCAGTGGTGGTAAAGAGTTTGAATCCCTTCTAACACAGTCGATTTACAAGGTGCAGGGTGTGTTGAGTGTTGATTATGTTAGAACACGTTATGCCGGACACAATCTTTGCATTGATGCCCGGCTTATAGTTGACGGAAACTATACCATCAGTCAAACTGATACCATTGAACAGGAAATTAAGAAAAATTTATCAAAAGAGCTTTCTCATATTAACCATGTTCTCACAGTGGAATGTTTTCCAGCGTGATACAAAAAGATTGACGATTGAAATGAAAAAATTAATCGCCATTCATAAATAACATATTAAAGGAGTTACTATGAAACACATTATTATCGGACTGATAGCAATTACTCTTGGACTTTGGGGAATTGTTGTTAATTGGTACCAATTTGTTGACTTATTATGGGTTATTGTTCCAATGCTGGTTTTGGTCGGCGGTATTGTAGCGCTGTTAGCAGGAATTAGTAATTTCAGTGATTCTCCATCAAAAACAATGCCTAAATCCAATCAAAAAACGGAGGGATCAATTGACACACCCAAATGAGCCACAAGATCAAATAAATCAACAGCCAACTCAAAGCATACCAGATGAAATACCTTTGTCTGTTTATCTTCAATGGCCTTTTATTAAAGTAGGCCGAAGTGTTAAATCAATGGTGAATGGATATAAAAGGTTGTTCATGCTTGAAGGTGAAGACCTTAAAACCATGTATCTTAAAAAAGCCAGGGCTGCTGATTTGCGTGGGGAGACGACTCGGTGCATTAAGTTCATGCAAATTTTGTCATCAAAATATCCCAATGATGAAGACATTCATTATCAATTGGGACTTGCCTTTGAAAAGGCTGGGCAGTTTGGTGCTGCCAGGCAGGTTTATGTCAAAACAACGCAAATTAATCCAAAATCTGTAAAAGCACATTATCGCACAGGGATTATATTTATCAGAGAGCGAGAATTTGAAAAAGCCATTGCTGCCTTGAATCAGGCACGACAGCTTGACCCTTTGTCGGCAGAAATACAGTTTCGATTAGGTCAGGCATATGATCGTGTCAAGAATTACGACAAAGCAATTTCTCATTTTGAACAGGCCGTCAAGTTAGAGCCGTCGTTTATTCAAGCATACAAAAACATGGCACTTACATACGATAGTATGGATGATCACAAAAAAGCGCTCGAATGTTTAAAACGAGTCCTTGAACTTGAAGAGGCTGTCACATGATAGCCTTTAATCAATAATCACCATTCATGGAAGATATATGCATAGTCAAGAAGGAATCAGTGCTGAAGAACTGAAATATTTTTTAACCCGACAGGTGAAAAATCTCTTAATTTTAAAGAAGTTGTTGATCCTGATTATTATTATAGCTGTCATTTCGTTGATAGGACATGTTATCTATTACTTCAATCACCTGACCACTTTACGATACGATGTTGAAACAGCTCAGTCTCAGGTATACAGTGCTATTCAATATCGAGCGAATGCTATTCCTGTATTGATTGAAAGCGTGGTGAGTTTTGTAGAACATGAAGATAATGTTTTTAATCGAGCAGTGGATGCCAGAGAGCGATCAATTACCAATAATAGACAGGCGAATACTAATAAAACTCAGGTTAAAAAAGCGTTTGAAAAAGCACTCAAAGGATCGATGGATGATATTTTAAACAAAATTTTTGCAGTTGCTGAGCAGTATCCATCGCTGACATCCAGTGCTCCCTTTCAACAATTAATGAAAGATGTGTCTGATGCTGAAATGGAAATTTATAAACAGCGTGTAAATTTCAATGACAAAGTGAATATCTACACAACTGCAATTTCGATGTTTCCAGGGAATATGTACACAGCATTATTGTTTGATTTTCCAATGTATGACTATTTTAAAGGCTCAAAATATTCTGAATGGCCTCATTTTGAGGGAAAACCTCATGAACAATGGCCTCAGGTTGAGTTAAAAAAATTAGATCAACAACAGGCAATAAAGAATCAAAATGACAACCAATAATAAAAAACCAGAAGAAACAATTTTACGCGACTGCTATTGGTGTGCAGACAATGTTGGGAGAATAGCACTCTGGGGAAATATCGGTTTGTTTGTGCTCAAAATATTTTGCGGTATTGCAGGTAATTCAAAGGCACTTATTGCAGATGCTGTTCATTCCGGTGCTGATGTATTAACCGCAGCAGTTGTAATGATATGCCTTCATATCAGTAAAGAACCCCCTGATGAGGATCATCCATATGGGCACGGCAATACAGAATATATCGCATCGCTTTTTATCGGACTGTCTTTATTTTCAGTAGTTGTTTTAATAATTTACACTTCTATTCAGGACATCGTTAATGGCGTGACTCAGCATCCTGACACCATAGCCTTAGCGGGTTTGATAATTTCAATCGCAGGTAATGAATTAATGTTTCGTCATTCATATTGCTGCGGTGTTCGATTTAAGTCACCGGCAATGATTGCCAATGCCTGGGAGAACAGAGCTGATGTGTATTCATCCTTTGCAGCTTTGTTTGGTGTTATTGGCGCCATGATCGGTCTTCCTGTCATGGATTCCGTTGGGGCAATATTGGTTGCACTGCTGATTGGCCATACAGCTTTCGAAATGATTAAAGATTCCTGGAATGGTATTATGGATCGTTCGTTGGAGGATGACGTACAAAACAAAATTAAAAATGAAGCAAAAAGGCATCCAGATGTTCTTGATATTGTATATTTGCGAACGCGATCCATGGGACCTTATTTTTCAATTGATTTAAAACTGGCCGTTTTACCGGAAATGACGCTCAAAAAGGCTTACGTTATTTCAGATCAGGTAAAACAGGCAATCATAAAGGTAATTGATATGGATTTGACATTGGGTTTTCTCAGTGTCAGTCCAGCCGGATATTATGGAAGCAAAATATCTGAATAGCTAACACACGTAGATTTTCAGAAAAAGTATTTGGCAATGTTATAATGACGAAATAGTATGAAAAATTCTATTGCCGATTGATAGCAAAGCCAAAATTTTTTTCTGGAAATCTATTTATAAATGAAAAACTGTGAAAGGAAGTACAAATGGATGACCTGAAAATGAACGATATCGGCGTCCAGGAAATATCTGCTGAGGAACAACGTCTTATCAATTTAAAGAAAAAGATCAAATGGTTTACCGCGATTATAGTTATTGCTGCAATTGCAATTGCTGGAATGTTGACAGTTAATTTCTATCCAGACTTATTGCGGCGTATACTTGGCGATCAGGAAAGGGGTGATCTTGCTGCTCCAACTGCTTCATATACAACATCAAAAAATTTAAGAAATGTAAGTGGATCGCAAACATCTGTATACCTGGGCATGGAAATTCAAAATATTACCGATTCAATGGCAACGGCAATGAATTTAAAATCAAGCAGTGGTGTTGTCATTACTCGAATAACACCATCATCACCGGCAGATGTCAGTGGACTTGAACCAGGAGACTTGATCATTCGATTTGATCGTGTTCGTATTAAAACATCCTCAGATATTCAAGAGACGCTTAAAGATGAAGAGCCTGGCGATGTTGTCAAAGTTGTTGTCGATCGCGATGGTAGCATTCGAACCTTTTATGTCGAATTGGGCTCGATGCCAGCAAATTATATTCAACAATCTGCTTTAACGATTCCTGTTACCACAACACAACCAACCACAGAATGGGGATGTACATTATCATCGTTGACGCCCGAATTGATTGCTCGATTATCGGTTCCAAATTCAATTAGAGGCGTTGTTGTGGTTGAAGTATCTGCAACTGGTTTGGCAAAATCAGCAGGAATGCTTGTGGGCGACATTATTCTTAAAGTAAATCGCCATTCAACTGAAACCCTTCAGGAATTTTACCTGAGTATTGAAAATCAATCTCTGGTGGTTCTTGAAATATACAGATCTGGACGGCTTGTTTATGTTCAGATTAATGCATCAAATTCCATACCGCCTATTGCCACAATTGCTGGAACTGTTTCAGATACACCAACAACAACATTGCAAAACCGAGTCGCCATTGCATCAACAGGAAATGATTTGAATGCATCGGTTGCACCCTATTTTGGCTCGGCACCTTATTTTATCATTGTTGATATGAGTACCAAACAGTATTCAGTTGTGCCCAATACTTCTCCGACTACGACAATTCCATATGGGATTGCAGCCGTTCAACTGGTCAGTTCAACGGGTGCCACAGCTGTTATTGCTCAAAATTATGGCCCGGTCATATATCAGGCGTTGATGGCTTCTCAACTCACTCTTTACACGGCTGATGATGGCAAAGTCTTAGATGCGCTTAAACAATACGAATCTTATCTTCTCGCTCAAGTGAATAGTCCAACCACTCAAGGAATGAGTCGAAATATTGTATCAACAGGCGGTTCTCCTTTCACCTCCGATGATACAGAAGATGATGATGAAGAACAAAGCGGCTATAAAGGAATGCCTTATTCTATTCCACCTCAAGGTAAGTACGATCCTGCCCTTGATCCGGCAAATTCAACCAGCATGATTCAACCCGTTTCAGGCGCAACAAACCGAATTGCCATTGCTGCAATGGCTGGAAATATTAACACAAATGTAGCGCCATTATTCGGTCAGGCGCCTTGGTTTATTATATACGATATGTCAACAAAACAATATCAGGCAATACCAAATCCAGCGGTTAACGACTCACGATCATATGGCACCATTGCGACACAGGCCGTTCAATCTCAAAATGTTGGCGCAGCAATAGCTGGAAATTTCGGATCACGTGCGTATACAGCGTTAGCTGCACTGGGTATTAAGGTATATGCTTTCCAGGGATCTGTTACCGATGCTATAAAGGCCTATCAGGCTGGAAAATTGATACCTGTTGTGGGTTCAAACTTACCCGGTTTCAATTACACGCAAAATCTCGTTCAAACGGGCGGATCTCCATTTTCAACGGAAGATGATGAAACAGATGATGATGAAGAGCAAAGTGGATACAAAGGTGTTCCATATACCATTCCTCCACAGGGCAAATATGATCCAGAACTTGATCCGGCAAACACGCTTGATGTCCAGAAAAATGAAATTCCTGCTGTTTTACCTCAGCGAGTGGCTGTCGCAGCAACGGGTAATACGTTAAAGGCAACATTGGCAACAGCTTTTCGAACAGCACAGTTTTTTTTGATTGTTGATGTAAAAGCGAATCAGTTTTATGCCATTCAGAACTTATATATGCTGAATCCAACAGCAACAAATACTATTCAACCATCTCAATTAGTGGCATCAACAGGTGCACGATCCGCTATAGCAGGTTCGTATGGTCAGGTTTGTTATAATATTTTGACATCTTATAATATTGTACCATACATTGCGAATACAGGATCGGTTGAAGATGTTTTGAAACTGTATACCTCCGGTGCATTAAAAGTTTATGCCTTTGCACCTGCTGCTCAACAATTGCAATTACAACCTTCACAATTAATTGCGGGGAGTACACAACGAACGGATTATTGCTATTGTCCTTATTGCAGAATTTTAGTTCCTCATCCTTCATCAGTGCCATGTTCAGGTCTTGAATGTCCCCAATGTGGCAATCGGTTGATGAATTATGATGCACAGACAACAAACTCTTTAACACCACAACAATTGCCTGTATACAGTAATGTTGTGGCAGGCGTTTTAAGTGCAGGCACTACAAGCAGTACATATCCATTGCAACAGTTACCAGTAATTGATACGTCAACTCAAACGCAGTATTATCAGGTGCCCACTCAAAATCAAATTCGGTCAGGCAGTTATACAGATCCGACCAATACCTTATATTTAAATCAACAGACGCAATATTGTTATTGTCCACACTGCAACGTTATATATGAACATCCCCGAGGAGTGCCATGTTCTTCGCTTACCTGTCCTGCTTGCGGGAACAGGTTGATTAGTTTAAGCAGTGGTATTATCAACCAGCTACCACAAGCGTCAATTGGTACGACAATATCTGGTCAGCCGACGACAATTCCACCCATGGGACAAACAACTGCGGGAATGCCAATATCCGGTCAACCGACAACAATTCCACCCATGGGACAGACGACTGCGGGAATGCCAGTATCTGGTCAGCCGACAACAATTCCTCCCATGGGACAGACGACTGCGGGAATGCCAGTATCTGGTCAACCGACAACAATTCCACCCATGGGACAAACTACTGCGGGAATGCCTGTAGCAGGGCAAATAGTAGCTTACCAATCTGTAGCCGGACAACCTGTTGCAGGTCAGACGGTTGCAGGTCAACCTGAGATGATTCCGCCAATGGGCCAAACGCAGACAGGAACAACAATGGTTACAGCCGGCGCCCCCCCTATGGGACAGACAACAGCAGGAACAACCAATCAGACCACCACTGGCGCTCTTCAAGGAACTGTTGATGGTAATTGCGTTTGTCCTTTATGTGGAACAACAGTTCCACATGAACGAGGAACCGCTTGTTATACAATTCCCTGTCCAAAATGTCAGACATTAATGGTTAATGAGGGTGCTGTAATTAATCGAACGGCAATTACTCAATATTTGACTCAGTTATCATCAGGTGTCACTACAGCTGGCGCACCATTGACATCACCTATGGGATCGACGACTCTTCCAGGGCAGATGAGTACAACTCAGACAATACCCCCGATGACCATTCCCGGACAAA
>Ga0272440_1004413_pt1 | contig 10056 bp, 10 predicted proteins | sample SSMMMBAug17_FD_192440 | JGI IMG/M metagenome (GOLD analysis project Ga0272440, IMG submission 192440) | Marine sediment archaeal communities from Little Sippewissett salt marsh, Falmouth, MA, United States - SSM-MMB-Aug17 | ecosystem: Environmental > Aquatic > Marine > Wetlands > Sediment ... | reverse complement strand
AAAAATAGACTCTTCGATCCAAATTTTGGAAAGGCTTGTTTGAAATTGAACAAAAGCCAACATTACCAAAAGAGAAAGGCTTACATTCGCAATAACATTCATAGGAGCAATATTATTTAGTAGCTCCTGCCAGAAACTTTCTCCAACGAACAATATGAGAAAATGTGTCAGTGGTATAACCGATAATAAGGTTGGAATATATCTGGCTTTAATTTCGTATTCATCCCATGATTTCATACTTTTCAATTCAAATATCTCCCTATTAAGTATTTTTTATTACATTATGATGGATTTTTATTCTATCCTTTTGGTGGGTATGGATCTTTTCCATAAGTGTGTTCAGTTTGAAATTTACCATTTCCTTTGTGAATTTTTATCTGCCCTAAATTGCACATATTACTAAACAGGAAAACCGCACGTATAATCAAATCTTAATAAAGAGATTTTTTCTCTTTAAAGTTGACATATGAATCCGTTTTGATATATTTATAATATTCTAATCAATATTTTTTCACACAAGGATACTATAATGATAGTAAATTTTTCAATTGAAAACTGGATGTCTTTCCGAAATCCAGTTTCATTTTCAATGATCGCCAGTCGAGAGCGTCAGCATGGTGATCGAATTTCAAAAATTAATAAATATAAAACAAGACTTTTGCCTATTTCAGCAATTTATGGCGGTAACGCATCAGGCAAAACAAATTTATTTAAAGCATTAAACTTTGCCAGAGATTTAATTGTCAAAGGAACACAACCTGACAGTTTGATTCCGATTAAACCATTCAGTTTAGATGATAATTTGAGATATCGTCCATCGCGTTTTGTTTTTGAATTGTTGATTGAAAATACAATTTTTGAATATAGTTTTGCTGTCAATCAAAAGACAGTCATTGAAGAAAAACTTGTTCAAATTTCAGGAACAAGTGAAAAGGTTTTATTTCATCGACAGAGTAATGAGCCCAATCTTGAAAAATCTCTGAAAAAGAATCAATTTCTCGATTTTGCTTTCAAAGGCACCAGAGATAATCAGCTTTTTTTGACCAACTCTGTGTCTCAGAAAATTGATATTTTCCGTCCAATTTATGATTGGTTTAAAAATAATCTTAAGCTCGTTGCACCAGATACAAGATTTGCCTCATTTGAACAATTTATTGATGAAGATCATCCACTTTATTCAACTTTGAATAAAATGTTAATACAATTGGATACAGGAATAATTCATCTTGGAGGTGAAAATATTCAATTTGAAAATATTTTTTTCCCTGACTCTTTAAAAACAATAATACAAGAAGAAGTCAAAGAAGGAATGACGATTCGGATAGTTTCAGAACCTACAAATGATCGTTTTATCATAAGCCGGAAAAATGATGAATTAGTCGCCAAAAAATTAGTTGCTTTTCATAATAAGATTGATGGTTCAAAAACCAGATTCGATATAAAAAATGAATCAGATGGTTCACAACGTGTTATTGGTCTCCTGCCAGTTTTTCTTGAACTTTCAGCAACAGATTCAAATAGTGTTTTTATTATTGATGAACTGGATCGAAGTTTACATACACTATTGACTAAGCAATTAATTGAAGCTTATCTTGATAATTGCTCGGAAACAAGTCGTTCTCAATTACTTTTTACAACTCATGATGTGCTTTTAATGGATCAAAACATATTTCGTCGTGATGAAATGTGGGTTACAGAAAGAGATCACTCCGGTATTTCCAATTTGATTTCTTTTAGTGAATACAAAGACGTCCGCTACGATAAGGATATTCGTAAGAGCTACTTAAAAGGACATTTGGGTGGGATTCCTCGAATCATCGTTAATGAAACATTACGAAATTGACCATTTGTATGCCAAAGAGAGATCAATTCATGTCAAAGAAAAGAAGACAATTTAAAAGACCCCTTGGTAAAAAAAGCTATAGAAAATTATTCGTTATTGCAGTTGAAGGCGCAAAAACTGAACCTCAATATTTTGCTATGTTTAACAACCAACAGTCAATAATTCGTATACACTGTTTAAAGGGTTCACATAGTTCACCACTATATGTGTTGAAAAGAATGCTTAATTATCTCAAACGAGAAGATTTGAGAAAAAAAGATGAAGCCTGGCTGGTTGTCGATAAGGATCAGTGGACTGATGATCAATTGATGAAACTTTATGAATGGTCTCAAAAATCTGATAATTATGGCTTTGCATTGAGTAATCCAAAATTTGAATATTGGTTGCTACTTCATTTTGAGGATGCATCTGGAATTACAAATTCACGAGAATGTGTAGAACGTCTTAAAAAATATATTCCTGAATACGACAAAAATATTGATGTTAGAAAAATTTCGCACGAAATGATTGAAAATGCCATACAACGTGCCGAAATGCGAAACAACCCTCCTTGTAAAGACTGGCCGAAAAACTTTAGAAGCAGTACTGTTTACATGTTAGTCAGAAACATTATTTAGACATGAAATGAATGATTTCTCAAAAGCCACATGATCGTAAAATACATTTATTTCAAATAATGCTCAGTTATGTCCCCTCGAACATGCCCCATTTCATGTGAAACCAGTATCAAACTTTCTTCATATGTTTTTCCGGAAGCCATAAACTGTTTCAATTCATCTCTTGCAAAATTCCATCGAAGGCCATGAGAGCCATTATAAGATTGATTGCTTTCTTTTGCAGCCTCATTGAGTAATGACCGGTAATAGGTTTGATCTTTTATACGAAATTCACCTTTTTGGTTGATCACATTTTCAAGTCTCTGATATGTCTCTTTTGAAACAAAAACATCTCGCTCTTTTCCGCCTTTTGTAACCCAACCATCCAAATGAATTTTACCCACCTCACCCCTTGCTGTATGCTCAGTGATCTCTTTTAAATTGTGTTCACGAAATATACTGGTTTCATTGATTCGTGTCCCAGCTTCAAGTTGTATTTGAGCGGCTAATTGATAAGTTTCATTTTTAATGGTATTGATTAATGCTTGAGGATTTTCATAAGCCCTGGATTGATCTGATCGTTCGAGCATTTTATGTGCATCTGCCCTGACATTTGAAATATTGTTGCTAAAATGATAGGTTTTACCGGTGTCGTTTTTCTCTGCATACATATTTAGGGCAACTGATAATTTTTCACATGCGGATGCATATTGCATGAATGTATTTTTTGAGACACCTTCATTGATTTTGGTTTCAAGATAATGCTGAACATGATCTGATTTCAAGTTTTCAATGTCTTTAATGTGAAAATTTTCTTTTGCTCCTCTGAAAACATTAATCCATATTTCTCGATAAGCATCTGCAGTTTTATAACTATGGATGCCCATTTGTTTTCCCATATTGTGCCAGGTGGAAGCCTTATCTTGATGGGTAAGATTGCTTCTGGCAATCTCCTTTGCATCATGTTTTGATTCACCAATTTTGTTTATAACCGATTGATGAAATAAATCCTGAACCTGTTTTACAGGAGAACCTCTCATAAAACAATCCATATAATTTTCAATTGATTGAAATAAAAAAAATGCATTTCAACGAGTTACATCGTTAAAACGCACTTATCCTGTTTGCTTATTCTTTAGTAACACCAGCATTATAACGAAAACACAGAAACGGGTTTTACAGTGTTGTCCTCACCGGATTTTTTCAAAGTCTCCATCTTCGGTTTAATGTTTTCCTTCATGGTTTTTGGTGTTGTTCCTTCACCGGCTTTTTTGGGTGTCTCCATCACCTCATCGGTTTATGCCATTAATTATTTCCGGACATAAATCATTTTGATTGATGTTCCGATGAATCCGGGTTTCCAGATCCCCTGGCACTAAGGATGCGCTTTTTAGCCTGCTTTCCCACAACATAAAGATATGTCAAGCGCTGTGGTTGAATCCCATTATTGATGAATTTGGACAAAATCATTCGCCCTTCATATAAAAATTGGCAATAATATTATTTCCAAATTTTATGAAAATAATGGGATTCTCGCCTTGCAGGAAGGCGGAAATATTGCACTACCGTATTTTTTTACTTGACTATCGTCAAGCAAAAAAATACTACTTAATCAATAGATCATTCGCTATTCTTTAGCTTCGCTAAAGCGAACACGATAACATACTGATAATTAGTATTTATATTATGTTTTATACAGTTATACTATACAGCAAAATAATATTTTTTTGCTGATTATTTTACAGGTAGAAAAATGGGGAAAAAATATCAATACGACATCACCTGGGTAAATCAGGCAACAAGAACCGATTTAATAAAAAGAAAAACTTTATTTAATTGGCTTGTCAAGCAAACGGAAAATATTCAGGTTGAAGTGCTTGCTTCAATGCTGAAATGTGCGAAGGAAAAAAAGGTGGCAAAAGGGATGTTAAAAGAACATCTTTTTTCATCACTTATTGAAACACTCAAGCAAATGCACAAGATAGAGACAAAAAATGCTATGGAACGTGGGATGGATAGCAGCCAGGGAAGAAGGCTGACTGATATGCGAATTGAAAGAATTATTGCTTCCAGATCGAAGATTAAAAAAAGTAAAAAAAGAGAGTTAATTTCAGATCGTCTTAATGATATTATCCGAATGAAAGAAAAGGGATTATCCTGGCGGGAAATATCGTTTTATCTTAGAAAATATCATAAATTGAACATATCCCATTCTTACTTACAGCAGCAGTTTTGTAAAATGCATGTCGATTCCCAATAAGAGTTACTGTTGTCCAAAACAGTAACTCTTAAATTATTGATCAATTGTCAGTTATTCAACCGCATGATGTTCTCCTGATACACTATTAAAAGATGCTTGATTTTGTTTTTCCATATTTTTTTCATCTAACATTTCATTCAGACTCTTTTCTGCTTTCCGATTTTCTATCAAAAACCATTTATTGAAATCATCTTGAAACCCTAATGATGCTTCCATTTGTTTTGCCATTTCTCTGTTGCGCCTGTAGATACTTTCTACTTCTGGCATCAAAGCAAACTGGACTTTCATTTTTTTATGTTTTGTTCGAATATCTGGCATATTTTTTTCTCCTTTTGCCATAATGATGTTATTGCAAAACTATAATTCAATGCCATAATCATTTGTGATATCTTTTGATACAGTGTTGGCTTCAAAATCAATTTCTGAAAATGCTTTTTCTACAGTTGAATATTTAAATTTTTCTGTTGACGCTGCATTGATTAAATTTGCCTTATCGTCTGTGAATAATTTTAAGTTATGTGTTGCACGTGTGCAAGCAACATAAAATAATTCACTATTAAGCATGGAATGGTTTTCGTTTGTTGCATGGAACAATACATTTTTTGCATCGATTCCCTGAGATTTGTATGCGGTAACCGCATAACCTAAATCAATAAAACCATAGTCATGATTTATCTTAACCTGTTCATATCCAGTATCAATTTCAATCTTACCATCATTGATACCAACAACTTTACCTGTTGAACCATTTCTTACGCCTAACCGATAATCATTTCGTGTAAATACTATTTTTGAACCTTCTGAAATATCAAGCTCTCGTTCTTCAACTGGTCTTATTTTATCTTTTTGTAGATTAATTGTATGCGAGAAACAGCACCATCAATTGTGATATGGACTGAGTAAAATTCAGAAGTTTTTTCAACAATTCCTATTTGATGTGGTGTTAATCCTTGAGCCTTCTCAATGAACACTTTCTGGCCAGGTCGATATTGAGATGAAAATTGTTGTCCGACTAAAGGAACATCTTTTTCTCTATAAGATTTAACGCTTACAGTTTCTTTTGATACTTCACCAGATTCAATTAAAGCCATTGAACATAGTCTGTTGATATGATCTTTGTCTGCATTTGAGGCGCAAACAATTAATGTATCATCTGGTGAATCCATGAAGTTATTGATTAAACTGTCAATCAATTTGAAACTGTCAGCATCAATCACAATACTTGAATCTTTTTCAAGTTCCATTATTGCCGCCTGAATACCATTTTGGTTCAATCCTTCTTTATATTTTTTTATTTTGTCTGATACAGACTTCATGACAGCCGTTTGAAAGCGATGTGTTTCAGATAATTCAACGATTTTATGTTCATACTTTTTAACGAATTCTGAAAACAATTTACCTGCACCAATGGCCTGTAGTTGTTTCCAGTCACCAATAAATACAACCTTTACATTCTCATTTGCTTGTGCCAAATCAACAATATCAGACATTTGAAAACTATTAACCATCGAAGCTTCATCTACAATCAATAATGTTCTTCCAATTGGTGATATTCTTGGCCGATTGAGAAATGAATGTAAGGTCTGGCTATCGAAACCTGCTTTTTGTTTTAGTTCTAAGGCTGCTTTTCCGGTGTATGTTAATCCAATGATTTGGACATCAGTTGGAGATAATATTTCATGTAGAACCTTCATGGATGTTGTTTTTCCTGTTCCAGCATCACCTTGAACAAAATTAAAACGATCAGTTGACTTGAGTATCATATCAATGACATTGACCTGATCATTTGACAAATATTGATGTTTAACCAGCCCTTGATTGATCATTAATTCATCCGCTAACACTTTCTGTATTCCAAAGCCTTCCTGAACTGAAACGACTACTCCTTTTTCACGCTCTAACATTCCTAAAGAAGTAAAGGCTTCATATTTATAGCCGAACGATCTTTTATGACCATTTTGCACTATTTCCCCACGTTTCAAAGCATCATCAATGAGCTTGTCAACTTCATCAATGCCATACACCTCTTGATAATTGCATCATTACAGTGGCTAAGTCAGTTCGCAAAAATCCAGATTCTTTTGTATGCAAGGCTTCGTATGCTTCTTTCAAGCAATTATTGGTCGAATATTGGGCAATTTTTGCATTCTCTATTGATAATTTCATATGTTCTGGTGAAAGTTGCTTAGACCATTCGGTTAATAATTGCTCAGAAGAATAATTTAAATCCTTATCTAATCTTGTTTCGTTTGCGGCGATGTCTCTCAATTGTGCATCATTCATTTTTGGGTATTTGTTTGATTGCTTCAGAATCTGGAACCTTTCATCAATAGCATATTTTCGTTTTGAAAAGATATCAATCCATTCTTGCTTGACACCTGAAACCTCCCAATTACCATTGCTTTTTAATGATATTTCATATCCCAAAGCTTTGATTTGTTTTGACAGTTCAGATTGGAATATTGAATTGAAATATCGTTGCTTGTCAAAGATAGGTTGATTATCCAATGATAACCATTTTCCGGATTTAATCTGTGTAAGATTCATGATCACAACATGTCTGTGTTCATGCATATCAGGGAATTCGACTTTATTATCTGTGTTGACACATGATCGGCTCGTAGAATGTGGAAAAATTGCAGCGATCATTTTTGATGTTTGTTCTTTGGCTAAAAGACTTTCCCTCATTACTCTTGTATAAATGACCTCTTTTTCTAAGCGATTAAGTGTGATATCCAATGCATTTTCAACAATTTCACATAATCGAGAATCGTTATGCAAACGAAACACCATTGAAACAGATTTCGGACACTCAAAAACAAAATCAATAGCGGCACGTCTGTTATTGAATATTTTTGTCAGCGGCACGCCTTCTTTGTTCTTTGCATCCAGTATGTTCAAAAAATCATCTTTTTTGACATTGCCTTCCAGACCTAACGCACGACATCCTTCTCCAAACCATCTTGATTGATCAGAATCATAAAAATGGTCTTTGGCGTAATAATATTTTTCGGCCTGATCCTTTTTAATGTTTCTTGGCCCCATCATAGACCTCCTTGGTTGTTATGTTACAAGTCAGTTGAGAAGCCCTTTTAATTAGCGGCAACTCAGGAAATGGTTTAGAGCATAAAAATATTTTTCGGCCTGACACTTCTTAGTTCTCGTGCCTCCATCATAAATCTCCTTGGCTGTTATGTTACAAGGCACTTGGCTCGCCCTTTTGATCACCGGCAACTCAGGACAGGTTACGCAATTGAATTGCTTACCGAAAAATGACTTAACATTCTGAATTTTTTGTTGTAAACAAGTGTATACAGTTAAATTCGTTGATAATACATGATTGGTATTTTCAACCACTTGATTTTCTATATGTATACAACTGTATACTTTTGATAAATCGCTATTTTTAAGTATGGATACTGTAACCCATTGTTTTTTTGAATGTATACAAGTGCATATACAGGAAAATCTTATCAACAAAGCATTGTTAAACGTAACTTCTTGATTTTTTTGATGTATATAAATGTATACACCTTGTTCTTGGATACAATCATATAAGGCTTTTGAAAGATCTCCATTGGCAAGCACATCTTTTGCAATCAATGCTGAATAGGCTTTTGTGTCTTTGAGATGGTGAACAATATCATTAGCATTACATGATAATCTTTTCCATATTCCCATGTTGCTGATATCACCTTGCTCGTATGCGCTGTGTAAGATTCCCTCAAGAACAAATCTTGCCGCATTGCTCCAGAAGGAATCCTGTGTTTCCGGAATCAATGAATTTGTAATCAGTGGGATATCAATGTGAGGATTATCAATTTCTTTCATGATATTCCAACCTGTCATTTCAAAACGTTTATCATAAAGATTGATAATGTGGTCAATGTCAGGTCGGTAAAATATGGATGCCAGTTCACCTTTTCGGTCATGACAAATAAATTTATTCCCACGACGCCTTATTTCAGACATATATTCAAGCAAAGGCCCATTTTTACCACTCCTTGATGCACCGGCTGCCAACGTATGTTGATTTTCAGCATCAAAAGGGAAATAAATATTGGCAAAAGGAAAGCCTTTGTTTTTGTGTTTATGCTTTTTCAAAATCATTATTTAAAACTCCTTGCGTTTTGTACGTAGCATCCATCAACACCATGTTGTTCCTCAATTTTTTGTGATCGATAAGAAAATAGCCAAATCATAAGACCAATCCAGATACCGATACAGCATATCGAAAGTGCTCGGACATATGGAATTGCAATATTGCCAATATGAAGGATTTCTTTACTTGATTTGCCGGCAATTTGAGCAGATATTTCAATAATGCTGTTTGCAAAAACAGAAATGGAGCCCAAAACATACTGCGTTGTTTGTTCTTGTCCAGGATAAATTCCAAACACCATAAAACAAACGCTGATATACATAATTGTGATCAGTAGATAAGACATGACTTTTCCTCCTATTTTTTAATTCCAATATTGATAATAAATTGAAACAAAAGAGTGACACAAACAGGAACAAGAAAAAACCAAAACAAAATGAACACCAGTATTGACATGAAAGCATTTGGGTTATATATAAAAACCTGAATGATCAAAAAAAGCAGAATCCCTAAAACGATGTAGCCTTGAACTTTGTAAATCATATATTTTTCTCCTGTTGATTCAGTAAAAATGGACATAAAAAACTGTGCCCTAAATTGTGCCGCAAATATATGACTTGTGGTTCTTTTTTATGATTTTCTGTGATGATGATTTTTTTTGAATAGATTTGAAAAACGAATGATATAAACGTATTAAAAAGAATTTCGAGGGTTTTGCTTAGTCGAAAAATGGATAAGATGGCGGATTCGACTCCCGCCGCCTCCACCAACTTAATGTAATAAAATCAATTATTTATATCATGTAAAAGAACAAAAAATCGAGTCCAGTTTGTGTCCACTTTTAAATATTCTGTGTCCACCTTTGGAAATGCTTGTTCCAATTTTGGAACTGTACTTTGGATCTAATTGGATCAAGATTTTATTAATTAATTAAATAAAAAAATTGAAATCCAATGAATGGCTTTAATAAATAATGTCTGGACTGGACGTATACAAAGCGAACTCTTTGAATTTCAAATATAATGATAATCAAAAATTTGTTTGACGATGTGTTTGATTAACTTATTACTTCCCCCAACTGTTGTATACGCCCCAACAAAATTTGAATCCAAAAAAATTTATACAGGTAGTTCAACAATAAATTTTGTTCCGCAAGGATGATTATCTTCCACTTTTATTTTACCATTATGATCGGAAATAATTGAACTGACAATAGATAATCCAAGACCAGTTCCTGTTTTTTTGGTTGAAAAAT
>Ga0272440_1004412_pt1 | contig 10057 bp, 7 predicted proteins | sample SSMMMBAug17_FD_192440 | JGI IMG/M metagenome (GOLD analysis project Ga0272440, IMG submission 192440) | Marine sediment archaeal communities from Little Sippewissett salt marsh, Falmouth, MA, United States - SSM-MMB-Aug17 | ecosystem: Environmental > Aquatic > Marine > Wetlands > Sediment ... | reverse complement strand
TCTAAATCAAAAGCTTCTAGACTGGCGGCTCAAGCCAATATTTCAGCAGCCATGACAGGTACTTTGGAAAAGTATATACGAGATGCAGGGGCTCGCCTTTATGATGGATCCGAACGGCAAAAAAGAATATTGATAGATGCGGCTAAAAGGAATGAAATGTTAACATCAAAACGATTTAAGCATAGTTTAGTGGATTTTGTAATCTTTCCCAGAGTCAATTCAATTGATACTTTTAGTGAGTTTCGAGAAGCTCATGAAGCCAAAAATATACTTACCGGAAAAAAGATGATGGTACCAGCCAAGTGTTACCATAAAGTTACAATATCTGGCACCATAAGAGTCTATGACGGTTCATCACGTGAAATCATAGAAAGCATAGATTTACATTATCATGACTCTGCTAGTATAAAGACAAAGAGTCATCGTTGCAATAATTGGGATAATATTGTCAGTTTAACTCGCAAATGCGGAGAAAAAGCTGTTAAGAATAAAAGAACTAAAATACAGAATTGTTTTAAACCTACAGGATATGTTGAAAAAATGATGACAGATTCTAATTTGTATATAATTAAAACAAATATTGGTAGAAAAAATAAGTTAGAAGCAATGTTGAAAGCAAACATTTTTACATTAAAAAAAGAAAAGGATTTTTATGGAAAAGCTACCAGTCAAAAAATTCAAGTTGCAAAAGGAAGGGTGACATATGTTATAGAGGATGGATATTCATGGATACAGATAGATGAGCCATTAGACAATCCCGCTTCTGCAATAAAAAGAGGTGATATCGTTGAGATAAATTTTCCAGGTACTTTTTTTGAAGGCCTTGATAGTGTCTTTCAAGGTCGATAATTATATTGTTCTTTGTGATAGGAGAACTGCAAAAAAAAAATACCAGCAACATTACATTATGGAGGTACAATTATGAAAAAAGTTTCTTTTATGTTTTTTTTAGTCTTAGTATTTATTTTATTTATTATTGTCCAAAATTCTTTTGCAGGTTCAAAAGGCAGAGCATATTTGGGTATAGCAATGTTACCTTTTGAAGTTTCTGGCGCTTCTGATATTGATTATTCAGATTGGGAGAATTTCGGTCTTTATACAGATAACCCTAACTCAGTAGAAGGAAGAGTTCGCTTACCATTATCAGATGCTGAAACCAGTGGATTACAGCCAGGTTTAGTCCTTGGCTATGAACATTTCATTCCTGATATTAAATGTTCTGCTCTTGCTGAATTTCAATATGCAACATCGGGCGATGCTTATGTGATGGGTTTTTATGCAGGTGTAAATTATAAATTTTTTGAACAAGGACGTTTTTCATTGGGCATTGCACCAAAAATTGGCTACTTACTGGCATCAGTCGATTTAGGTACTGTTCAAATGATGAATCACTCTGCATATACTATTGGAGCAGGAACCTACGTATCTCCGGTTATCACTGACGAAGGTACATCAAAAGTAGATGACGACATATCAGCCGACATGAATGGTTTTGGCTTTCAATTAGCGCTAACTCCTTCCATTCAATTAAACGATAGAATGTCTATTGATTTTCAGGTGGGATATTCATTCGGTTCTTTTGATGATATGGAAATAGAAGCCGGCGATATTACTTTAAAGTATAACTCTCCAGCACTGGTCAAACCAGATGGTTCAGACACTCAAGCTGGGATCAATCCAGAACTTGAAATGTCATCTATTTTTCTTACAGTCAATGCATCAATAGCTTTTTAACATTTTTTTTGCAGTTCTCTTTTTTTATAAATATGTTGAGCAGTTTTAGGAATGAAATATCTTAGGAATACTCGAAAAATAAGTTCCCCATTTTGACCGGCTGGAGTCCAAACCTTCAGATATGGGAAGCCCAAATCTAAAGATTTGGACTCCAGTCGTATAAAACGATCATAATTTAAAATGAGGAACTATTTTCAGAGCTTTCCTTATTATTTCAATAATGTCAAACCTTAAAATTTCTTACCCATTTGTTTTCGTCATATATCGGACAAGAAAAAAAAGTCCGACTTAAATGACCCAACTGTACGGGCAAGTTATTTTTTGAAGAATACTAAAAATAGTGTTTTTCAATATAATTATATGGAATATGAAAATGAAAATTAAGTTAATAATTAACGCATTACTATTATTGTTGTTGTTTAATGCATGTGTAACAACGCCTCCAAGACCTCAAAGAAATCTTATACCGAATTGGTATTCCTCTCCTACAACAGATACCCCTAATTATTGGTTCGACACAGGAGTTGGAACAAATAAAAATGAAGCAATTAGAAAGGCGCTCAGTAATATTGCTTCAAAAATATCTGTAAAAGTGAATTCTAAGTTTATAGACATACTCAGGGAGCATAATGGACATTCTGAAAATTTTAACGAGTCCGCCGTCGAGGTTTCTGTTGAAAACATTCAATTACCTGGTTATGAAATTCAACAAATACAAGAGTCTATGGACAAGGTATATGTATTACTTAGAGTTAGTAAACAAAAATTTCTAAACGAAAAAAAGAATGACTTCAGAATTAAAAATAAAACCATTAAAAACATGTATTCTCAGATGAAAACAGGTCACCCTATTGAGATTATTAAAGGCAAAAATAAGTTTAACAAACTAGTATCGCAGGCTATGACTACCGCAATAATTCTTTCAAATTTTAATGAAAGATATGCTATAGATAAATGCCTTAACGAATACATGGCTTATCAAAAAAATATTCAATCAATAATGACTTCGTTAAATATTTGTATTAAAAGCGATCCTCATTCAAGATTAATTGCATCACACATCAAAGAACTCTTAACAGCTGAAAATATTCATGTTGTTGATCAACTATCCAATCCAAAAAATGCGGCAATTATTAACTTAAAAGGTTCTCAAAAAAAACTCAACATAGACAATGAATACCTGGTTAAAATAACAGTAGATATTATAGTGAAATCCCCTTCTTCAAAAAGAATCATATCAAAAAAACAGCATACATTTTCAGGTGCTTCGATCATTGATTATAGAATGGCGGTTCAAAATGCGGCAAAAGTGTTTTATAATAAATCCAAAAGTGAAGGTATTTACAACACTATAGGACTACAATAAAGGTATATTTGTTCAATCTGATATTTTTCATATTGAAAAAGGTTAAGCATCTGTTTAAATTTCGGGGAAAAGTTGGAGTCCTAAATCTTTAGATTTGGGAGTAAAAAAAACGAACTGACTCCCAAATCTGAAGATTTGGGAGTCCAGGCTACGAAATTATTTACTATTACTGCAATATACCCAATAATTTATGACTGGTTACTTACTGTAAATATTTTGAGGTAATCTTTTCAATTGTTCCATCTTCATACATTTGTTTAAGCGCAAGATTCATCTGTTGAAGTACTTGAGTTTTATTTTCCATTTTAGCTGCTTTTGAAATAAGCAAAAATGCCCCTCTTGGTTTTCGAATTGGTTTCGGTAGCGGAACAATTTGACCGGATAAGCCCATCTTTTTTGCCGCTAAAAGAATTTCATGATAGTTACCAACATACCCTTGTATCCTATCCTTTTGCAGTTTGGCAATATTCGCAGATGCGTCCCTGGCTTCATCAAAAAATATTTTTTTCTCTTTGGTCGCATTCACCAATTCCTCGCCTAAATTGAAACCTAGATTTTTGCCAAGTTTTTTACCATAAAGATCTTGTGTTTTCTCATATGGAAATTCACTCCCTTTTTTTACAAATATTTGGTATTTACTGTAATGAAACGGAAGATCTAAAAAATGCGCAAACGTTTCTCTTTCTGATGTTTTGAACCCTGCAAAACCGCCATGACTTTTACCTTTTTTCGTATTAAACACAACACGTTTCCATGGCACAAATGAAATTTTACACTTGACATTAATACGTTTGCATAATTCTTTTAAAATATCAACGTCAATACCTTTTGCTTGATTATCTTCTTTCCAGGTAAAAGGTGCAAACTTATCGAGGGTTGAAAAAGTCAATGTTTGTTGAGCCATAACAGATTGAGCAGCGACTGCCACTCCCAAAATAAAAGTACCAAAAAAAATAAAAAATTGTTTCATGAGACCTCCTTATAAAAAAGTTTTAAGAATATAATAATTATATTGATCTCTAACATTTTTTTTCAATAAATCAACATGTTTATTTCATTATGATTAAAAATTTATCGGAATTGTTGTTGATAATTGTAACAAAATTAGGGGCAATTTGGGAAAAACTTATATTTGATATTATGACATTAGGAGCATTAAAATAAAAGATTTTTCAAAATGATAAAATACTTATACGAAAGATTCACCATCCATTGACAAGCGATTAATAAACCACCATTTGGAACTGAAAATGAATCCCATCATCCTGAATATCGTTTTGTTCTGGTCTTTCAAGGTCACGTAGTGCATATGCCCAATATATTTTTGCAACAACTCCTGGGTTGATATGCCAGTGAAAACCTGTACCAATGCTGGAAATGTTATTTGGCTTTGGATCAGCTTCATCAACATTCTGCGCGTTTCCATAGTCAAAAAAGCATGCGCCCACAAGATGTCCATCATCAGGCTTTCGGCTCAGTCCAGGCAGGGGGAATCGTGTCAGGGGTTTCTGAAACTGGAGAGAAAACAATTGACCATCATCAGATGTAATGCGATTTTCCCGATATCCACGAACACTTTGTGCGCCTCCCAGAACAAATTTTTGGGATGGCATTAATTGTTTGTTGGAATATCGGAGATCTAAGCGTGCAATAATTTCACTATCCCAAAAATCAAGATGCCTATGATATTGTGTCTGGATAAGCCACGTGGCAAATCGACCATCAGGCCCGCTATCGTTGATCGTAGCATCAAATGCATCAAGACCAAAACTTGCAGTGGATCGAATCCCAAGAACATGCTTATTACTCCGATGTATCCACTCATGGATACAGTGTGCGATACTCAGATCTGATTCTCCATTTTCATCAGCGCCTCCCAAAGCAAAGGGATAGCCCATAAATGTCGTTTCTGCATGCAGTCTTTCCATGCGTATTGTCATTGAGAATTCATGAGCCAGGTTTTGAAAAAATGGCCAGGTTACGCCCATAGAAAATCGTGAGACTTTATTGGTTAAATCAAATTGATCATATGGATCCGCAATAACGACCGATTCACTCCGATCTGCTGCAAAGGTGAAATGTGCCCGGGTATTGATTGGAAAATGATAATTGAATGCCATATCATCCAAACCTTCAGTCATGCCATATTGTAAATGGACTGCATCACCAAAACCCAATGGATTTAAATGCCTGAAACCAATTTCTCCACAATATGATCCAATTGCCGGGGAATGATGATTGTTTACATCAAGCTTGATTTGCATCATGGGTGTTTCTATCACATGTATTTCAAGCGTGGCTTCACCCATCGATATACCTGGCATCAGACGGACATTTATTTTTTGAATACGTGGATTGCGTGTCAGCAATGGTATACATTCCTGAAGTGATTTTTCCAGTTCGTAAACATTCAAAATGCGACCTTTTTTTTCCATTACAGGTTCAAGCCGTGCAAAGATATAAGCGTTGGAGACCTGATTATTGTCAAATAACTGGATCGCTGTCAGGCGGCCTTCGATCACTCTAATGCGAATGATGCCATCAGTTACTTCCTGATCTGGGATAATTGCGATGCTATTGATATAACCGCGCTTTTGATAGTAAGTTGTCAGACGTCGTTTCACTTCATGTAGTGATTCTGGTGAAATACGATTATCTGTATAGACGGATGCCTGTGTTAGAATAAAGTTTTCATAGGCCAGATAATCACTTTCAGTGAGAACAGATTTGAGCGATTGCCGAAATCGGTCTTCATCAATGAACGAAAGATCCATCAGCTTTTCAAGAGAGATGGTCACGCTGGCTGGTATGCCCGCTTCTTTCCAACGGCTTAGTGCATTTTTTGAAATACGGTACATTGCAAGAATGGATCGCATGCTTTCATCATAACCTGAAAACAAAGCGTTGCCCTGAATACGAAATTTTTTGACAGGAATATTTGGCATCCCAGATATACTTGATGGTTGTTTGGGGGCAGTAGGAGGTAAATGGTCCAAAAATGATGGCGGCCTGTCAGAAAGCCGATCATCCATATCAAAAAAGACAGAATCCTGGGCATAAATATTTGACCACCATGATGCGATCAGTCCAATTATCAAAATAACCCTAAAATAGTTTCTATTATCCACGAAGTCTCCTATTGTTTGTTATTCAGACGAATCTTCATTTTTTTCACCATCTGTGAAAGGACATAAGGGGTCCAAATATTGGGAGCGATCAGGAATATGTTGAAATTGAATATCCGGTCGTTCATAAGTGATTTCAGAACCCGGAATCCAATCATTGTAAGCAGTGGGCAATGCGCCTTTGCCCTCCAGAGAAAAAATGCTCTTGTTATTGTGAAAACGTGCAGCACAAACATCAGCAAGACGTGCGCTGTCATCCAGAAACTGGTCGGGTAACTGGCTGACATCCATGCTGATATCTGATGTGGGTTGTACGATATCTACCCGACCATCGATTCCAAGGCGGGATGATGCACTGATTGTGTTACCGGAAGCTTCCAGGAATTGTCGGGATTCAATCAGAATATTGCCGCCCGGCCCATTTTCTGCCTGTGCATGTATGGTGCTGCCATCAATAAATACCAATTGTGATTTCAAAAAAATATCTCCGCCTCTGCCCCATCCTTGCAATACGCTGGTGTTGATTGTACTATCTGAAAGATAAAGCAATCGCCCCGATTCAACCTCAACGGTTCCACCTCCTGCATACTTAGATAACGTCGATAGCTGGCTGTGATTATTCAAACGAATGGTATCATTTGCATAAATATTAATTGTGCCGGCATCTCCAGCATAGTTTTCACTGCCTATTCCGGATGATGATATATTTGCCCCATGATCCAAAAAGACATTGTGAGATGAGATATCAATGAGGCCTGCTGAACCTTGTCCATTACTTCTGGTTTGAATAGCTGTTTCCTCGCCATTCATCAAAAGGGATTGAGATAATAGGATTTCAATGTTGCCAGCATTTCCACCTTGCCTTGAATCGTTTGATGAGGATGAAATTTTTGATTTATCTGTCAATGATAGATCCGTGCCCTGTATTTTAATATTGCCTGCATTGCCAGCGCCATCGGTATCAGCAGATATGAATGCTGATTGGTTCATTTGAATTTGGGATGTATTCAATATAATATTACCGGCATTCCCTGTGGCATTTTCTCGAGATTTGGAAAGTATCTCACTCCCACCAGTGATGGTAATATTGTTGTGCGCTTTCAGTTCGATCTTTCCAGCGTAACCAACACCGGATGTTTCAGTTGCGATGAGTGATGCATTGTCAAATTTCATATTTTTGGCAGATATTTCAACATCGCCGGCATTTCCATTATCATTGGCAGTTACGTTGGTCTGTATGGTACTTTCAGACATGTCCAGTTGGTTCGTAATTTTTAGATGAACATCTCCGCCATCACCATTGCCATAGGATTGCGAATCTAAACGACATCCATTTTTTAAAGTCATGTTATTGGCATTGATATGAATATCACCTGAATCTCCTTTGGAAGCCGTACTTAAATCTGTCTCATCACCATAAAAAAGACCGCCAAAAATGTAGATATGTCCGGAATTATCAACCTGCTGACCGCCAGTTTGGATAAGTTTATCGCCAGAAACAACGATATTTCCAGGGGTTTCTATGTTTTGTTCGGATGTTTGCCAGTAGTCCATTCGAATGGTTCCCGCCGATGATACTGATGCCAGATGAATAGAACCACCGGGCGCTTGAATATGTGAGTTTTGAATTCTTATTCCTGGTGATACATCTTGAGTGTTGGTAATTAATGACGCTGGATGTGAATCTCCGCCTATGAGTGAAAGATTTTGGCCTGGATTCATTTCAAGGGTTGCGTTGTCAATGATAATCGGTGAAAAGGAGCTGTTTTCTGTAAACTCCACCCCAACAGGTTGGCTGTCAGGATAGTTGTCCAACAGCCCTGGGCTTGCAGAAATATAAGAATTATCATTAAATACTAACCTGTCTGAGGTACTGACAAGTAACGAGCCCGTTAGATCCAACACTGTATCAGATCCAAAAATAAAGCCAGAGGGGTTTAGTAAATAAAGGTTTGCGCCTGCTGTAATTTTTCCATTGATCCAAGATGATTCACCACCTGAAATTTTGCCAATGATATTCTCAATTCCATTTCCACTGGTAATTATTGCCTGTTCTCCTTTGTGCAAATGAAATGATGAAAAACCATAGTATAAATTATTTCCAGATGAGGTCCCCCCTGAAATGGTATATATTGAGGTTCCAGTGACAATAGTCTGGTCATTGTCTGACGTTATACCATGGGGACGACCTGAGTCCAATGCATTGGCAATTTGTGGCATAAAAAACAAATGCACCACCATTAAAGTCATTAATATTCGATTTGAATGCATTTTTTCAACTCCCCTTTTCGTTTGAATGCTATTATTTTAGTATCATGATTATTTCAATTTTCAATTCAATAATTTCGTATATATACTTGCAAGTTATCGAAAAAGCAAGCCTGATATTTTGTGTTATAGCCAGTCAATGGGAATTGTTTTATTTATCATTTAAAGTTATTTCCGAATTATTATCATCCTCATTGGTCACAATACACTGTCCATTAAAAACAACACCTGGATCGATCAAAATAAATGGTGCACGGATATCTCCGATCATTTTCCCAGGTGGATGAATTTCGATTCGGGTTTCAGCATTGATGCCACCATTTACCTCTCCCATAACCAATGCAGATCCCACTTTGAGATCCCCCTTTATGATTGCCTGAGGGCCGACAATAATATCACCTGTTTTACTGTGAATATCTCCCTCGAACTTGCCTTCAATTCGCATGCCCCCCTCAAAACTAATTGTTCCCTGTATGTGGGTTTGCGGGCCGAGAAAGGTATCTATTTCTTTTTTTTTCTTTCTTCTTAACATATTCTGTTCCCTTAGGGTTTAGAATGCTTTTCGTTTATAATCTGTTTTAAATAACGCATAACATTTTATTTTGCAATATATTTTCAATCATTGTTGGATTGACAGGTAAATTGAAAACAACATTGATATTGACAGGAGAAGGATCTATTTCAAATTTTTATTCCATTTACAGATTTTCAGTTATACGCTGAAATACCTCCAAGGAGTAAGGCATTCCCATGTGTGAGGAAAAAACTTCAATATGACGCACATCCGGCGACCAACTATCAATGCAAGCCTCCCAGGAAACGATACCATCTGATTGGGTATATAATGAAATGATCGGTACCTGAATGGTTGTTTCATATCGTTGTTTGACTGTTGATTCTATTTTATCCAAATCCCAGCCGGATTGTTCATAGAACCTGCCACAAAGCGTATATTTGGGCCCACCGATAGCAGGACCAGCAAGTGTAATAACCTGACGTACAGCATCCGGGTTATCTCTTGCAGCTTCTCTGGCAATGTATCCTCCCAGGCTCCAACCGATAAGATCAATAGGGACTTGCTCGGTTTCAAATGTCTGTATCAGACGCTTTCCAAAAGCGGACAAAAGTGGTGTAACTTTTCCATGATTTCTTCCCAGACCCCACGTCATCACTTGATGGCCACAGCGGTTCAGTCTATTTTGCAAAAATCTCATGCTGTTTTCTCCCATACCAAAACCTGGAAGCAAGATGATTTTTCTTTGGGACTGTGCTGGTTGATATTTTGTAAAAATACCGGTAACGGCTGATCTGGTAATATCAAACAATATTTTAAGTTCGTTTAATGATCTGAGAAAGGTTGGGCGTTTTATTGGTTGATATTCAATCATTTATTGTCCTTTTTATTGAATAATGGCGAATAATGTATATTGTATTAATCGACCTTGATCATGGTTTCGGCCAAATGGGATCGTTGACGTGACCACATTGTAGGGGCGAACCTTGTGTTCGCCCTCGAACATTCGTTCGCAGACGACATTTGTTCGAGGGCGAACATAAGGTTCGC
>Ga0272440_1004411_pt1 | contig 10062 bp, 3 predicted proteins | sample SSMMMBAug17_FD_192440 | JGI IMG/M metagenome (GOLD analysis project Ga0272440, IMG submission 192440) | Marine sediment archaeal communities from Little Sippewissett salt marsh, Falmouth, MA, United States - SSM-MMB-Aug17 | ecosystem: Environmental > Aquatic > Marine > Wetlands > Sediment ... | reverse complement strand
ATCGTATTCTTGAATGGTTGTGCCATTGCTATCAGTTACTTGTATTATCTTTCCTGAAGGATCATATGAAAATTCTTCTATTGAACCATCTGCATAAATTTTTTTTGATACCCTACGCATTAGATCATATTCATAGGTTGTGACATTGCCATTTTTGTCGGTTTCTGCTTTTAGATCGTATTTATCATTATAAACATAGGTTTTTGTGTATCCCATCGGGTCAATAACACCTGTTAATTTTCCCCAATTGTTGTATGTATAAATTGTAGTGTATCCTCTGGCATCTTGAAATGATGTTCTTAAATTTATGGCATTATAGGAAAATTTTGTTTCATTTTTTTTGGCATCAATTGTGGTTTTAATGTTTCCAGCGCCATCTAAAATATAAGTTGTTGTGTGGTTATTAGCATCAGCCATACTGGTTAACCTGCCAAAGCTATCATATGTCATTCGTGTTGTATGATTATTGATATCTGTTTTGTTTTTTAAGGAACCATCAGGATAGTAATTAAAAGTTGATTTTATTTTTTGGTCTTGCTTAACATGTTTTAGAAGGCCATTGGAGTAATAATCGTACTCAGTTGTCACTAACTCTGGGTCTGTAAGCTTTATAAGATTTCCTTTATCAGAATAATCATAATAGGTTGTTTTACCCATTGGATCAGTCATTGTTTTAACCTGATTGTATAATGGTTCATAGGTATATGTTGTTATATAATTAAATGGGTTGATTGTTGTTAGGACATTGCCGCGATCATCATATGTTTTTTTGGTGATACCACCTTTTTTATTTGTTTCAGTAATTACATTAAAATCGTCATCGTACTCATAGGATTTTTCATAACCATATGGATCAATCATATGCGTGGTATTTCCATTTTGATCATACATTATGATTGTTCCTTTTTTATCTGTACAACATGTAAAAGTACTTAATCTTAATGGGTGATTATAACTAAAATAATTTTTGCTACCATTAGGAAATAATTCCATATGAACTTTTCCATCACTGTAATAGTCGTATATGAGTATACCACCAAGTGGATTTGTTTTGGATGATAGTTTATGATCCAGATAGTAAGAATAAAATTTCTGTTGGCCTGCATTATTGATAGTACTTTGAAGATTTTGATTCTTATAAGTATATTTCCATTGATTGTTTTCCGGACCAGTTATCAATTCAATAAAATTACTATCGTTATAGTCAATAGTAAAAATTCTACCTGATGTATCTTGTATTTGCGTTAACATATCGTCTGTATAAGTAAGATGAATGGTATTTCCATATCGATCTGATATACGCATCAGTTTCCCAGTAGAGTCAAAAATACGCTCATTGCCATTTTTTTCCCTTAGTATATAATTGTCATTATTTTTTGAAAGAATTGCATAAAAACCAGGGGGCCTGGTATACGTTCCATCATCATTCTTGATATATACATATTGCGCTCCATTGTCGGTAATATATAGGATTGAATTATTCTCATTATCGATTTGAAGTTCATGCTGATATGTATGAGTCCAGCCATATCCAAAAGGGCCGATCTCTTGATCCAAACTGTTATAATGTCTTTTAAAAACTGTCGGAAGGCCTATGGATTGAAACTGAAAATCTTCCTCTTCTTCGTAATTATTACCACTAACCATATTTACAGGATTACCACAGTTTGTTAAATTTTTTATTGCACCTTTCACCCTATTAATCATATTAATTAATGGAAGTAATTTATCAATCGTCTCACCACCATTTATTAATTTCATTGAATATATCATGTAAGTGTCACCAAAAGCATACCCTGCGCCTTCCCAATTTTTAACCTTAATCATATCCTGATGAACAGTAACCTTCTTTCCTTCTCTTACAGATTTTTCAATATCAGCAATAATCTTAGAATTGAGATTTAACAGAGGTTTTATCTGCTGGATATTATTTTGATCAATCTCATAAATGGGAATATTACGTTCTCTGGCAATGGCCAATAACTTGGTCGTTGAAACAGCCTCCATATGAAATAAATCTTCAAATATTTTGTGTTCATGAAAAGAACCATTATAGCCACTAATAATTCGTGCATCGTTAAGTTTATTGTTGTCATTGATTAATGATATAGGAGAATAAATGCCACCAAAACCATCGATCATATAGCCTATATTTTCAAGTTCAACAGGTGTACCAAACGATAAATGCGGTTTGTAAGCTTTTCCTAAAATGGCACAGTGGGTATGGTTGAGTGTTGCCACCTGGAAAAATTGAAATACCTCAGCCTGTTTTTTTTCATACCATTTCATTAAAGCAACATAGAGGGCTTCACCAGTAATCTGATCCATATTATCTGTGTTTTCTTCCTGATCACCAATAGTTGAAATATGAGTGGCAATACGTTCTGCAATATAGTCTGATGTGACACCACTTGAAATTATGCCAATTGCATAATATGATCCTGTAACAATTGCATCGGTTTGTTCTGTCCTTTCTAACCATTTAGAAGGATTTAACACATGAATTTTTAATGTGCGATGATACCCCGGCTTTACAACATTACCAGTTGCCAGGGGGGCACCTTCAAGTTTTAACGTAGGAATTAAGTTTATAAGCTGCGGATTTACATTTTCAATACCACCACTGTTATCAATCAATATCTTACTGGCTTCATCTGCTGGTAAATATGACAATGTTATTTTTTTTCGATAAAAATCACAATAATTGAGTGTATGGCTGATTGAATCAGAAGTTATTTCTATTGTGGCTTTATGACGTTTTTCTTCAGAAATTTCTGAATATTCAGATTTTATAGCAACAACTTCAAAATTTAGTGTATTGGGCAAGGTTCTAAATATTTGTGGCTTTAAGGAATTAAGAAATAAACCATCCTGCCAGCTCAATCCGGGTTGATGCTCTTTTAAGTAACGATCAATATAGAGTTTAAAATATTCCAAAGGACTTTGTGTTCTTACTTTCGATAGATATTCATCTATAAACACCTTGCCATCAAAGCCGGTCATTGAATCAAGGTCGTTTGCCTGCTTATGATCAAGTTCTTTGTACCAGGGCGACAGTGGTACCCATAAATCCCCATCACCAGCTTTTGCTCCAGCAAATGGATAATAATCAACAAATGCTTCTATCCATGTATGTTCAAGCTGAAGTGAGGTTAAACCTATACCATAGGTACCTTTTAAAAGTGCAGGAATACCTGAACTTCCAATAAATAGAGATAAGGTTTCTGTATCATTAGTACCAGTTATATTATAGGCTTTTTCGAGGGGAATTTCTATTGTTCCAGTAATATATCGGCAGGGAATATCAGCTGCACGATAGAGAGCAATCAAAAGGGATGCAGTATCCATATCATTTCCAGACTTATCAATTAATGTGCCGCGTGCACCTTTCATGGAACCATAATAGAATTCTACTTGAATGTTATTAACCACCCATTCAAATATTTGTGCGGGCGATTTATTAAGGGATTCAACAAGATCAATCATTTCCTGAGTTATTACAGTATCAATGGTTTCTGAAAGATCTTCGGGCTGAGGGTTAAGGTTTCTATCAACAGTTTTTCTTAACTGTGATGAATGCTTTTCTTTTTTATCCATATATAATGGTATAATATTATTAGAAGTGTCTGGTTTTACTGGCTTAGCATATTTGGACTTGATTGCAGGCAAATTGGGCTTATGTGTTGGTTGTTCAGATTTAATCTTTTCATCAAAATATGAAATGAATGAGCGTATTTTCTGATTAAATGATGCATTTCGCTTGATTTTTTTCAAAGATTGTTCTTCTTCGACATTGGTTTCAAGAGTAATAATGTTATTTAATTTTTGTAAGATAGGTTGAATATTAGTTTCATGGTGATTTAATAACTGAAACCTTTTTTGTTGTGCCTGTCGTTTTCTAAATATTTCAATATCCAGGTGCAAATTATTTCTGACTTTTTGATCCAGATCTATTAAAGAGGCATATTTAGCCTGAAGATATTTAAGATGCAATGCAACCTCATCCTGGTCATGCAGCTTAAGAATTGTTTCCATAAGGTCACGGATGGATTGAAGTGTATGATTCAATTCTTTAACTGCGTGTGGTTGTTTTATTTTTTTATTTAACAATTGGCTGGCCAGTTCTGAATGATTTGGCTTTGGTATAGCAGGTAGTGTTTTTTTTACATACTCATAAATCGGAAGTGTATTATTTTTTTCTTTTATGGGAATGGCAAATACCTGTAACTGATTGAACTGGCAAAAAAGAATAAATACAAGTATCTGAACAATTATATTGCGATATTTTTTCTTATGCTTTTTTCGATTAATTTCAATAAACATCTTTGATCTCCTTTGAGTCAGACATGGAAGCATCCCATACTGATTAATTCGTTATAAGGGCAAATTTTATCCCAATTACAGCATATGCAGTGGTAAGTTCTTGAATATTTTCCCAGAATCGTCCATTGGGATTGACCCAAAAGCCATCACCTTTTTGAACTGAAATCAGTTTTTCAATAATATCTTTTCGCCAGTTATGTTTTATGCCTTTTGGGTCAATGATGTGATCTTCATCCAATGTAAACAGACATTTAGAAAAAGTCATATAATAATAAAAGAGTGATGTATTATCAAAGCCAGGATTTTCTTCTACTGTATAATGATTCTGAATCCATTTTATTGCTTTTTGAATGCGAACATCTGAATGATCAATATTGGCATAAATTAAACTTTTCACGCCAGCGTATGTCATTGAGCCATAAGAATGGCTGCGTTCTTCTTTATAGGTGCCTGTTTCGTAAATAAAGCCGCCATCGTCAGTGACATAAGGCATATTGTTGACAGTCTTAACATTCTGACATCTTGACAAAAAAACAAGTGCTTTTTTCCAGTGTAAACCGTACTTTTTCTCTTCTGCTTCAATCTTGCTGACAGTTTGTGGAATAACTTTTTTCAAACGTGATTCATATGATTCAGCGGCATGAATGGCTTCAAGGGCAAGTTGTGTATTGGAGAGATCCGGGCGGTCATCACCGCCATAACCTATCCCCCCATAATAAGGATGATCACTGGCTATATTTTCATCTTCATCCAATTGAAATTTTATTAAAAATTTTTTGGCATTTGCAATTATGGATTGATATTTCATTGAATTGGTTTCAACCAGTGCAAGAAGGCAGACCGCAGTAATATAATTTCTATATTCTTTGCGATAAATACCACCATCTTTTTGAACAAAAGATTCAATAAAATACAGTCCATTTTGAATCGCTTTTTTTATTTGTGTATCAACAATACTTGATGGCGGTATCATCATAGAATATAACACCAATGCAGTGATGGCAGGATGGTTTTTCCATGATCCATTGGGTAATTGCGTCTTCAATAAAAACGACCTGGCAATTTCAAGTGAATGAGAGGTTTCTTTTTGCAAAGAAAGATTTATGTGAGGTGTTTTATTTTTATTAATTTTTAAAGGAACAGTTTTGCATTCAATTGTTTGAATCAATAATAAAACTATCACCAACAAAATTATTATGTTAAAAAATTTATGAAATAGCATCAATATCTCCTGAAGAATCTTTTACATTTTGTTTCATGTTAAATGTTAAAAAGTTAATTTTTTCTGTTTATTTATTTTATTCTATTTCAAATTCGAATTATTTTTCCAGGTTTCTCAAGTATAAATTTAATGATATGATTGATTGGAGAATGAGTAAACAAGCGTGCTTGGACTAGCTAAATACTAATAAAATAGAACTTCGTTAAATCAGTATACTGATTTGTTTTGTGAAAAAAAATAAGCAAAAATCCATAAATAGTCAATTTTCCTAAATCTTTATAATGTTGCAAAAAATATACCGATTTTTATATTATAATTAATAAATTGTTTATGGCATGAAAAAGCCATAAAATATCTTTGTATTTGCTGGTTACTGATTAACTCGAATTCGAATTTACACTAATATGAATTTTATGATTGGAAAACACTTTCATATGTCTTAATAAATAAATATTAAATATTCGAAAGTGCCATTAAAAAAGTATGAAGGATAACAAGAAGGTTGAGATTTTTTGATTTTTTTTACATTAACTTGTTCTGTGTCAATAGCGAAACTATCAGCAGTAAGTTAAATGGTTTGTGAATAGCATCAATACCTCCTGATGATAATTTCAACATCTTGTTTTATGTTAAAAACCTGATTCTTCGGTTTAATTTCAAAACCGAAATTTCCCTGATATGGATTTTTATGATTGGAAAATAAGTTAACAACAGCAGAAGGATCGGGCCAAATAGCAATAAAACTAAGTTCAAAATCACCAGCATACCGATTGTTTTTGTGAAAAAAACCACCAGTAAAAATCCAGGGAAAATCAGTTTCTTGACTTTCACGATTTCGCAAAAAATTTTCCTGCTCATATGATTGATTGTTTATAACAAAATAAATGCGCAATACACTATTTTTGTATTTACTGATTAACTCTTTTCTACCATTCTTGCGATTTTTGATTTTTTTAAATGTTTTAAAGTCAAGTGGAACAAAGCCTGCTAATAAGAGTGCAAAATTCAATTCCGATGGTTTATTATCCGAGACTATGAAAACACTTTCATATGTTTTACCTTGATCACCAACCAATAAATATTCGAGAATGCCATCAAGAATGGCAATTTTAGACTTTATTCTAATTTCTTTTGTTGTTTTATTAATTGAAATGTTACCTATGGTTATATTATTTTGTGATGCCTTTTGATAAGGTAATGAGAGCATTTCTAATAATACATTATTATAATTATTATTTATGGCTTGGTACATTTGATGATTTTTACCCAAATTTTTTTCATATATAACTAAAGCCCTTCTAAGCAATGATTCTGCCTTTTTATACTGTCCAAGTGAGTTATATAACAGTGCTAAATTATTCATATTTTTTGCTACATCGATATGAGTTTTTCCAAATTTACGTTCGTTTATGGTTAGAGCTCTTTTATATAAGGGTTCCGCATTTAAATATTTGTTTTGGTATCTATAAAGCTCCGCCAAATTGTTTAGTTTCATTGCTATACTATAATGATTTTTACCAAATTTTGTTTCTGTAATTTCTATACTTCTCTTATATAAAGGTTCTGCTTCTTTAGATTTTCCTTGGCTACAATACATTTTTGCCAAGTTATTAAGAGTCGCTGCTACACCTGAATGATTTTTACCAAATGCTTTTTCATTTATTACTAAACTTCTCTTGAATAAAGATTCAGCCTCTGAGTATTTCCCTTGTGTAGAATACAACTCTGCCAAATTATTTAGTGACAGCGCTAAACTTGGATGGTCACTTCCAAGTTTTGTTTCTTTGACCTTCAAGCTTCTCTTAAACAAAGGCTCTGATTCTTCTAATTTTCCTTTGGAATAATACATTTTTGCTAAGTTATTACAAACATTTGCTACATCTAAATGATTTTTGCCGAATGTTACTTCGTTTATTTTTAAACTTCGCTTGAACAAAGATTCAGCTTCTGAATATTTTCCTTGTGTAGAATATGACTCTGCCAAATTGTTTAATGTCGTTGCTATAATTGGATGATACTCATTTAATACTTTTTCGTATATAATTAAACTGTTTTTATAAAGTTCTTCAGCTTTTTCGAATTTCCCTTGTAATCCATATAATTCTCCTAAGTTGTTAAGGGTAATAGCTATATCCGGATGATCATTATTTAGTATTTCTTTGTATATTGCCAATGTTTTTTTGTAACAAGCCTCTGCTTCTACATACTGTCCTTGAGTTGTATACAATCCAGCTAAGTTATTTAAAGTAGGTGCTACGCTTAAATCATCTTTAGGAAATAATTTTTTACTAATTTCCAAACTTTTTTTGTAATAATTTTCCGCATCTGTATATTGTCCTTGATATTGATATACACTCGCTAAATTATTGAGAGTAGTAGCCACGCTAAAATGATTGTAGCCAAATAGTTTTTTACTTACTTCTAAACATCTTTTATAACAATTTTCTGCCTTTGCATATTCTTCTATAGTAACATACAAACATGCTAAATTATTTATTATTGTAGTTATATCATGTTTTTTATGGCCTATCTTATTATATAATATTTTTAATGCTTTTACAAAAAAGGTTTCTGCTTCAGTATATTTTCCTTGAGACACATATAGATTTGCTAAACTATGTATAGTGTAAGCGATATAAATGTTATTGTAAGATAGTAGCTTTTGTCTGATTGAAAGGCATTGTTCTAAGGCATTTTGTGATTCAGAATAAAGACCAGCAAAATGTGCGGCATCACCCCACTTGTGTAAATATTGGGCTTTTTTTAATTCATTGTCAGCTGATATTAATTCAACTGCTTCTTTAAAAAGCTTTGCAGCAGTCTTGTAGTTAATAGAGATTAGTTCAATATGACCTTTCCAAAATTTAAGCTCTGCTGCTGATATTTTGCACATATTTAATTCTTTTTGTGCATTGTTTATGCAAATCATTTGTTTTTCAAAAGCTTGATCTAAATATGACTCTGCTTTATAATAATTACCATAATAAATGGCTTGTTCAGCTTTTTTTCTTAGTTCTTGTATCTCTGGATCAATAATTAATTTGAATTGTTTTAATCTCTCTTGTAGTTCTTTATGTCGTGTAGCTATTTGACGAAAAGTTGAATCTAAATTTTCTGGTGGAACTTGTTTTTCTTTGATAATTCTAAAAAAGTTTTTAACCGCTGATTCTGTAACATCAAATGCCTTTGCAAGCTTTAGATATTCTTCAGGCTTAACACCTTCAATGTATTTTTTAGTAATATATATATTACCCTTGCCAGTTATATAAGTATCACCAAAGGTTTTTAAATTTCCTATTATCTTAACATCTGAATATAAACTATTGCAAAAGATTAAAAATATAAAAAGACTTGCTGTTATCAGTTTATGCATTATGGATTTGCCCCTTGTTTTAAATCTATCTCTTTAAGAAATTTCTCAGCTTCATCTAATTTATTATCATAGAAAGCGTCTTTTGCTTTTTGTATAAGGTATTTGATAACAGGGTCTTGTGATCTAAAATTACTTAGGCGTTTTTGAATGGATACTATTCTGTCAGAAGTGATAGATACTTTTTTATTAACATTAATGTTTCCACTCCCAGTAATTTCAGAATCTCCAAAAACAACAACATCTCCGACAATTGATACACCTTGTTTGTCTTCTTTTTTACTTGGTATTAGGGCAATTATGATTGTTACGACAATTGCACGGCTTGCCCCTGCAATACCAGAAAAAACACTATGTTCTTTGATCCAATTTGCCATTTATATTAAAACCGTTATCATCATAGTTCTTTTTGTGTATTTTTATTGGACTCCAGATTAGGTTTAGATTACAGTAAATATTTGTTCATCACGTTTCGCTTAGCTGCCGATTACAGTGGGTTCTGCACCTTGATTCGTGCTTTGTTGAATTTCAGATCAATAACCGCTAACGTAGATTTCAAAATAGACCCTCTTTTTCTACAATCTATATTTGTTACATAGCTTAAATGTACAAAATTGGGACTATGTTAAGCCAATTGTGAAGTTGCACAGCCTCTTACCTCAACGTACTTGGGTCGATTACAGTAATTTATACCGATTCTGTTCCTGCTCAGCGTTGCCCTCAACGCACTTGGGTCAGTTTCAGAAATTTTGCCAATTCTGTCCTTGCTCAGCGTCTTGCTTAAACGCACTTTGGTTAAGGTCTGATATTTAAGCGTTTGCGTTTAGGCTCAGCGAACTGCCCCATCATAGTGATCATTTGCATCAGATGAATCATAGTTCTTCTTCATTGTAATTATATTCAATAATCAAATATGTGAATATCAGCTTCAGTCCCATTTGAAAAATATTGTAAAATAAACATAAAATTAATAAATAAATTTTGTTACTGCTACCTACGCCCCATATTTACGAGGATAAATAGTAGCTCTATAGTTTCTGTATATCTTTTAATGACAGATCTGCATATCATTCAACTATATATCACAAAAAGATCATTTTGTAATGAAATGATTAAGTGTAAATCCGAGACATAATTCTGCTAAACT
>Ga0272440_1004410_pt1 | contig 10062 bp, 1 predicted proteins | sample SSMMMBAug17_FD_192440 | JGI IMG/M metagenome (GOLD analysis project Ga0272440, IMG submission 192440) | Marine sediment archaeal communities from Little Sippewissett salt marsh, Falmouth, MA, United States - SSM-MMB-Aug17 | ecosystem: Environmental > Aquatic > Marine > Wetlands > Sediment ... | reverse complement strand
ATAGAGCACGGGCAGGATATAACGTTTAAATTTATTCCTGGAGCCAATAGTATTATCAAGGATGTTTTGATTGATGGGGATATTTCGTTTGGGCCTCTGGAAGAATACCGTTTTGTCCACGTAACTGATGACCATACCATTACCGCAAAATTTGTTGAAAAAGAACAATTCTTAATCACAGCAACTGCTGGCCCTGGAGGGGCTATTGAGCCACTTGAGGTTTCTGTGTACCAGGGAGAAAAACAAAGATTCACAATTCAACCATCTGAAGGCTATCGAATTCAAGATGTTATCGTAGATGGCGAATCAAAAGGTGCTGTTAACTCGTATACGTTTTGGAATGTTCAGGAAAATCATGAAATAGAAGCATATTTTGATAAAATTGATCAAATTTTTACGGTGACCGTCGAATATTCAGAAGGTGGAACAGTCGATCCATCTGGAAATATTGAAGTTATCCAAGGAGATAGCCTCATTATTAAAACAAGCCCAAACTTTGGATATGGTGTTGAAAATGTTCGCATCAATGATGAACCAATAGGAGCACTTTCTAAGATAGTATTAGATGAAGTCACTGAAAATATGGTTGTTTATGTTCAATTCAAGCTTATTGCTGAAAAGCCAAAAGCTTTGTTTTCTTTCGACCCAGGTTCTGGCATTTCACCATTGAAAGTTTTTTTTACAGATCATTCTGAAGGATATATTGAAAATTGGTTGTGGGTATTTGGTGATGGTGGACAGAGTGCAAATAAAAGCCCAATTCATACCTATAGTAATCCAGGTGCATACACTGCTTCATTGACTGTGACCGGACCTGGTGGAACCGATACCAAAACTTATGAATCATGCATTCAAGTCAATGATATTCAACCTGTAAAAGTATCGTTTATTGCAACGACAACAAGAGGAGTTGCACCGTTAGATGTACAATTTTATAATCTTACACAAGGGGATGTTTCAAACTGGTTATGGGATTTTGGCGATGGAACAGAATCAACAGAAAAGAATCCAACCCATGTTTATACAAGAACAGGTAATTATTCTGTAACGTTAACAGCTGATAACATTTACCCTTTGACAAAACAGGATTATATCAAAATTTCTGGACGAACCATACACGGGAGAGTTTTGGCAGGAGATGTTGATGGTAACGATACAGGCAATGGACTTTCAGGATATATTATCGAAGCGCATATTCGTTTAAATACCATATTAATGCCCTTGTTTGTTTCGAGTACACTTACAGATGAAAATGGAAATTATACCTTGATAGAGTTACCCTTAACGGATAATTTAATTATTTCAGCATGGCCTCCTTTTGATGATACACAATACATGGGAGAATATTATAAAGACAAATTCAATCCGCTCATGGCAAATCAATTATCAACAAAAACGGCTAATCTGACTGGAATTAATTTTGTATTAAAGAAAACGCCTGCGTTAGGTATACACGGTCAGGTACTCAACGATGATATTGGTCAGCCAAATATTGAAGTTCATGCTTTTTCTATATCTTCATTTTTCTATCAAACCACTTTAACCGATAACGAGGGATATTACACATTTACCAATTTAATAAATGCCTCAGATTATAGAATTTATATATGGTCTGAATCACAACAAACGGAACTTTATTACCATTTGCCAAATGATCAGCAAGTTGGCGTTGATTTGCCAACTTTTAGTGTTGTTACATGGGGATTGGCACGGAAAATAACACCAAAAGACCCAATTGTTAATAATATCAATATAATTATCGATGCAGAAGTCACTAAAATAGGTAGTATTCAGGGCGTTGTTCGTTTAAAGGAAGATGGAAAGCCTGTTGAAGGATTATGGATCAATGCCTGGTCTGATACACTAAAGACGGGTAATGGTGCTCGAACAGATTCTTCAGGTAAATATGTTATCGAAGGTTTGTTGATTCCAGATTCTAATGATTCAGATGATGGCTACATTATTGAAATTGATTCCAGTAATGATATCTATCCTTATCAAGCATATAATCAGGTTGATGATCGGTCTCTTGCCCAAAAAGTATTACCTGGAATAGAGAATATCAATTTCTTTTTGAAAACTGGCAATACAATATATGGAAATGTTTCTGATATTGAAGGCATTCCATTATCAAATGTAACCATTCAAACCTGGTCCCTTTCTCAAAAAACGAATAATTCAGCAACAACAAACGATTTTGGTGTGTATTCCATACCTAATTTACCTCCTGCTGACGATTATGTTGTGGCTGCATTTTCTGAAAAATATCCTGTTCAGTATTTTTTCCATAAAAATAAAAGAATAAATGCTGACCATGTAGATCTCACAGAAGGAAATGTCTATAATATAGATTTTCAATTGGATGAAGGCGCTGTTATTGAAGGAAATATATTTTTCTTAGATAACATAGGCTCAAAAGAACCAGCAGGTGCAGGTATTTTTGTAAATGTATGGTCACAAACTTCAGGTCGATTGTATACTGAGAAAACGGATGAAAACAGTCATTATCGCTTTGTTGGTCTTGATCCTAATATGTCAGACTACATTATTTATGTTTGGGAAGAGGACTATCTTAGAGCTTATTACAGCAAAGAAGCTGAACATACTACGGTTCATCGTTTGAGTGATGCTACACAGGTGCAGCCGGAAACAATATTAACATCACAGTCACATGACCTTGTGTTATTTTCAGGTTTTGAAATTCGAGGAAAGATAACTTACAATTCAGTGCCTGTTTCAAATGTAAAAATTGAGGCATGGGATGAAACCAACGAAATACTGGTTGATGATGTCAGTATAGGTAATATCTCACAAGGATATAATTACCGATTGACGGGACTTATTGGGAATAGTACATATGAAGTTCGTATTTATCATGATAAATTTGTGGATGATGTCCAAAGTGTTCAAATAATTGATGACAATGTCACAAATGTTAATTTCTATCTTCAGCCGTATGCACGATCAATATCAGGAACTATTTCAGGGCTCTCACAAGGTGACATATTGTTTGTTAAAGCAGGCCAGAAAAAATCAACCATTTTTAAAATGGTTTCTGTTGTGGGAACAGGTAATGATATTTCTTATGAAATAACCGGATTAGAACCATTAAACAAATATATAGTGGATATTGTCCCAACCTACAAATATCCTTATATTTGTTATGATGCTCAAACGGCTGTCCAAAAGGCTACCTTAATTGATTTGAGTTATACCAACGCAACGAATATTAACTTGAATCTTTTTACTGAAACGGTATCCATATCGGGTACAATACAATTTCCAGGAACGGCAAGTAAAAATGAATTTGTAACAGTTTATGCTTATTCTAAAAAGCTAAATGCTGAAAATCAGAAGATGATAATTTATACGAAAGAAAATGCAGTAGATTATGAAATTTCAGGACTTCGTCCTTCAGATGACTATGTTGTATCAATAGATTCCAATCTTTATAAGCAACAGTTCTTTGATAATGAAAATTCTTTTGATCAAGCAACTTTGATTGATACAACTGATTCTATTGTCGATGATAATATCAATTTTGAATTGTCTGTAGGAACTTATATTGAAGGTATTGTTTATGCTGAAAATGGAAAGGGAAAACCAAATGTTCGTGTTGAGGCATGGTCAGATAAATTACAAAATTTAGGCTATGCGACTACCTTATCTGATGGTTATTATCGTATTGGTGGGTTGGGAAAATCAGATGATTACATTGTTTATATTTCATACAAAAACAGTATTTTCTATTATCATCAATCAAGTAATGTTGTATCCAATATTGACAATTCAACCTTTGTTTCAACAAGTTTGGAAAATCCCACAGGTATTGATTTCCATATTATTCAAACAGAAACAATATCTGGAATCATTCGTGATTCTAATAATAAGAGTTTAGAAAACGTGATGGTCAGTGCCACCTCTATGAGTACAGGCGCTGGAAATGGTTGCAAAACAGACAAAAAAGGCTATTATATTATAACCAATTTACCTCCTGGTAAAGATTATCAGATAACAGTTACACCAGAAGCGAATACCAATTACATTGCTCAGATTGAAACAGATGTAAAATCTGGCTCAACCAATAACAATTTTATTCTGAAAAAGGGTTTTACGTTAAAAGGAACCATAAAAAGCTGGCAGAATAATTATGTATCCAATGCAGTCGTTGAGATTTCATCAAAGGATGGTATACAACAATTCAAATCTGTTACCGATAATGATGGTTATTATGAAATAAAAGGTATTCCAGAAGGAAAAGGTTATTATTTGTTTATTACTGCCCCTCCCCAATCCTCTCTGGTTGACTCTTTTGAAAAAGGTCTTTTAATCAATCAGACCTTTGAAAAAAATATCGTTCTTGGTCCTGCAAGCAGAGTTGATGGTCATGTTACGATCTATGACCCTACTGGATTAAACGGTCTGCTTCCAGCAGCTAATGTGATGATTACATTATTTTCCCCGGAACTTTCATTCTGGACGTCTGTACATACAGACACAGATGGGTATTATATTATCGAGAATATCCCGGATGCAACAGACTATATTGTCAAAAGTATATCTGATAATTATATTAATCATATTGAAACTGAGCGATCATCAGGAGAAACGGTAAATTTTAGTATTGAACCTGCTAATATTATTAAAGGAATTGTATTGAATACTCAAACAGGAGCTGGTATGGATGGCGCTCAAATAGAAATATTTTATAAAACCGATATCCCGATAAAAATTGCCAGGGCAGATAAAAACGGTAGATTCAAAGCAGCCAGTCTCAATACAACTATTAAAGGTGAAACCGTTAAAGAATATATTGTAATTGCAAGTTATAATGGGTATCCAGATGCTGAAGCTGTTTGGAAAGTAGGTCAATCAGTATTGTTAGAGCTGAAAATGTCCAGAACAGATGAAAATGTTATAAAAGGTACGGTGGCAGATAAGAACTCTAATCCTCCACCTGATGATGTTACGATATTTGTTCGCGTGTATAATTATCAATCAAGAGGCGGTTTAATTCGTACCCGTAAATGCGATTCTGATGGATCGTTCCGTTTTGAAGGACTAAAGCTCAGCGGTCGATATCAATTAAAAATTATAGCTGAAAACAGCATTTTACAATCACCTAAACTGTGGTTAAGCAATGATGGCACTGGAAGTACAAAAAGAGCTGGAGCCTCGATTGTTCAAACAAGTGATGGTGACATTTCATTCAAATTCAGCGAAACGTGGTTAGCTGAGTAATAATGTTAGGTGAAAAAATGAGTTCAGTTGAATATTCTGGAGTGTTCAAAAAGATTGTTTGCTTAAATGTGATTGTTGATATTCTATTTCTTTTTGGATTTATATTTATTGTTTTTGCAGATGACTCTGAAAAAATTCACATTAATTTGGACGGTGAATTGTTAACAGCAGAAATCTCGAATGCTCCTGTAATAAAAGTAATGGAAAAATTATCTGAAATTTGCGGGGCTGAAGTATTTGTTGATTCCGCCATACAAAATAACAAAATATCAGCCAATATACGTTCTCTCACTATTGAAAAAGCTATCAAACGAATTGTTCAGCCTTACAGTTCTGTTGCTGTTTTTTCTCAACGAACGAAAAACGATGGGGTAAAAGAATTGTTTATATCAGACATCAAGGTGTTTGAAAGCAGCACAGGCGGAGATAATGTTCAATATATTAATGCAACTAAATCTGGAGTATCACGACCTAACTATCCAGAACAAAAAGCAGGAAAAAGTCAGGTTTATCAAAGTCCTTTTAGGGTTCCTCCTCCCTTACCTGGCGTCCATGCCAAAGGGTCATATGCAGAAAAAGCACAAAATCGAATTAATGAAAAAATGATTGAGTCGAGAATTAAAAAAATTGCATATATGCGATCCAAGGCATCAATGGAAGAAAACCGCATTCGTAAAGAAATTACGCGATTGAAAATTGAATTGTCAAATGCCCCCCTTGAAGATCGAAGAGATCTATCTGCAGAGTTATCTGCAAAAACAAGGGAATTATATAATTTGCAAAAAAGAAATATTACACGTATTCAAAACGAGGAAAGAATTTTGCGCCAATTACAAGCGCGTCAACGATAATCGTGAAAGTTAAAATCGATATTTATGGATATTATTCTGAAAAGGAGTATTGATATGATGAAGTGTTGGAAGATCTCAGTATTATTGCCATATGTTGGATTATTGATAATGATCAATGCCGCATTGGCTTTTGCCGGAAATCCAGGAGCTGTTCAAAATATTCATGCCGTTTCTGGTCATGAAATCAATCGGCCGTCACAAGAGACGATCATTGAATTGGTTTGGTCTTTACCAGAAGGCTATACGCAGGAAAGCATTGAAGGTTACTATTATCGGTTTGATACATTATCCGATGAAGAAATTGAACCTTTTGATCAAGAGAATACAGCAGGAATGCTGTTAGTCAAAAATCAGACAGCGATAAGCACGGACTATGCATCACTTTTTCCAGATGATTTATATATCTTTTTTCATATTGCAGCAATTGCCCTTGATGAAGAAGAAGAACCTGTTTTTGGAACAACATTGACCGTTGGACCTTTTCGAATTGATATTACGGCCCCTAAAAATGTCTGGGTTTCTACGCTTGCCGAAACACCCACAAGAAATGTAATTTTAAATCTTGGTGCTGAACAAAGCAATATTGAAATGTATATAAGCAATCAAGCATATGGTGAATCAGGTTCAGGTTGGATACCTTTTGTATCTTCAAAAGAATGGCTGCTTTCAGATGGTGAAGGAGAAAAATCAATATATGCAGAATTTCGGGATGATGCTGGTAATATTGCAAAAGCTTCAACAACAATAGTTTATAAAACATCTGATCCTATTACAGCACAACATAGCAGCAATGAATATTTACCTGGATCAAATGTAACCCTTTCAAATAGTATTTCATATACTGGAACCTTTTCATCCATAAAATATTTGATTGAAATTCCTCAGAATTGGCAAATGGATTCTACATCCTTAGGAGAAGATCAATATACAGTTCTATCCAATGGAAATATCGAATATTCGTGGAAAAATTTAGAATCAGAACTTGGCCAGCTTATATCATTTAACTGCACCTTAGCAGTTCCATATGGAGAGACAGGAGATAAATCAATCCAGTCGCTTGTTTCGTACCAATTGGAAAATAATACCGCTATGGATGAATACGCGGAACCGAACCCTCTGATCATCGCACAAAAAGAGCAATATTATAACATGACAGTTCAATATGGCGAAAATGGGAGTGCATCTGTCAACCATTCGATCGTTTCCCATGGGAATTCTGTTGAGTTTCAAATTTTACCAGACGAAGGGTATCAAATTGATCAATTAACAATAAACGGACAACCCCAATCAATTACTGGACAATATTATCGAATAGAGCATGCTACACAAGATATTCAATTAATCACAACATTTAAAAGGATAGAATACGATATATCCGTTAATATTGGTGAAAATGGAACGGTTCAACCCGGCTCGCAAACTGTTTATTATGGTGACAGTGTTACTTTTCAAATTTTTCCAGATCGTGGATATTCTGTCAGTGAAGTACTTGTCAATAGTGAATCCATTCAAATAACCAACAATATTCTTGTATTGGCATCCATCAAAAAAGATCAAACCATTTCAGTATCTTTTGAAAAAATTCCAGAGACTGTCACTGCGAATCATCAAACAGATCCATTTTTTATTCCCGGTCAAGATGTCAATATTAGCTTAGACATTAATTACACAGGTTTTTTAACCGCATTAGGATTTGAAATTCAGTTACCGGAAGGATTTGTTTATAATAGTCTGAATGTAATTACAGGTCAATTCCCTGAAATTTCTTATAATCCTCTCACCCAAAAACTGTCATTTGCATGGTATAAGTTTGAAACTGAATCTATTTCATTGACCTATAAGCTAAACTCTTCTCAGGATGCTCTTGGAGATTTTGAGGTTTCAGGATCATTAATGTATCGATTTACGGATCAACAAGAAACTGAAGAGCCAAAAGTTATTCAAACTACTGCTGTTAACGTTTCAGGTCAACATCAAAATTTAACGGGACCATATGTACCTGGAAAAACTATTTCTGTGCAAAATTCTGTAAACTACTCAGGTAATTTTTCTCATATGGCATTAGACGTTTCCATACCGGATGGATGGAAATATGTTGGAATTGCTGGCGAGACAATCCCGGACATTCAACCTGATTCTGGCGCTGAAAACAATCTTAAATTTCAATGGACAACCATTCCTGACAAAATATCTTTTATATACGAAATAGAAGCGACCAATACCTTTCAAGACACTGTTGAAATTCAATCAGTTGTGTCATACATCCATGATGATAATGGGATGACCCAGTCAAATCTGCTTCCTAAACAATTGTTAATTGAACCGGCGTATATTGAAGCAACACAAACCGCTAATAAAACATATATCAATGGAATACCATTTTTAGTCAATAATCAAATTGATTATAATGGCTTGATTGAGGATCTCAGGTTAAATGTTGTTATTCCAGAAAGTTGGGTCTATACAAGTGTTTCTGGAAATAGTGCCCCTGAAAAAATAACACCTTTTGAAAATGAAATTGTGTTTTCATGGGAATCAATTCCCCAAAGTCCAATTAATTTTACATACACACTCATTCCTGGTCCATCTTCATCAGCAGAAAAAGCGATATCTGCAAACGTATATTATCAAAGATATCTTAGCGAACAAAGCATTTCTGTTAATCCTGAAGTGTTAACCATGAACGAAAGTTCTTTACTTGTGACGCACTCAGCAAAGCAGTGTTCATCAGCAGGGGTAGCCTGCTATACACCTGGTCAACAAATAACAATTTCCAATGAGATAATATATTCTGATGAATATAAAGTGGGAGATAATAATTCCAATGAATTAGTTAGTATAGGATATGGGCTTCATTTGCCTGATGGATGGCAATGTATAAATGTCCAATTAAATGATACAAATTACGAATTTAACACCAGCACAGCAGAATATGACGTTGAATTTTATTTCCTCCCTATACCCTATAGTCCAATTCAATTTACATATATTTTACAGATACCTGACACAACAACAGGTATGGGAAAAATATCTGCTGAAGCTCTATATAGAATTGGTGATGATAACGAACAAAGAGTGGAAATTGCTTATCCTGATCCTCTGGTTTTATACAATATTCATCCACCAACAGTAAATATTCAATCTTCATTGACAAGTCCGACAAATAACAATGCTATTCCGATAACGGTAACTTTTAGTAAACAAGTATCTGGGTTTCAAGCTTCAGATATTTTGATTGAAAATGCAACAATCAGTAATTTCAATGGTAAAGGAGACGTCTATACATTTATTGCAACCTCACAAGAAGGAGAGGTTTCGATCAGTATACCGCAGAATTGTGCAATAGATACCATTGGGAATGGCAATATGGCTTCAACGGAATTTCAAATCGTCGTTGATCAGACACAACCCACAGTTACGATAACATCTGACATTCCTGAGTATGCCAATATCTCTCCTTGGCCAGTTACCATAACTTTTTCTGAATGGATCAAAGATTTTGAAATTGATGATATCGTCAAAAACAATGCATCAATTCAAGATATAAGCACATCTGAAGGGACTGTATTTGTCATTAATATTACCCCCATTGATCAAGGAAATGTGGAAATTTATATTCCAGCGGAAAAAATACATGATATGGCAGGAAATAACAATATTTTATCAAATTCATATGTTAGAATTTATGATTCAGCCCCTCCTAACCTGACAATTATTGGTAGCGATACTATTAGAATTAAAATCGGTGAAATTTACGAAGATCAGGGTGCAAAAGCAACAGATAATATTGATGGTGATATTTCTAATAAAATTCAAGTTGATAACCAGATTGAACAAGCAGTCGGTGAATACAAAATAGTTTACACGGTTTCTGATCGTGCTGGCAATGGACAAATGAAAGAAAGGTTAGTGTACGTAGATCCAGATCAACTAACCCCCACTGTGCAAACAGAAGCAGGTGGATATCTTC
>Ga0272440_1004409_pt1 | contig 10064 bp, 6 predicted proteins | sample SSMMMBAug17_FD_192440 | JGI IMG/M metagenome (GOLD analysis project Ga0272440, IMG submission 192440) | Marine sediment archaeal communities from Little Sippewissett salt marsh, Falmouth, MA, United States - SSM-MMB-Aug17 | ecosystem: Environmental > Aquatic > Marine > Wetlands > Sediment ... | reverse complement strand
GCCTGGACTTTGATGCATATGATCAAATACAAATATAACCCAGAATAAAAAAATGATAAACCATAACAAACTGTTACCTATTATTCCACATAAAATTTTTTGAATGGTTTTATAGGGAGAAAGGATTGAATTGGCCTGAAAAAAATGATACCATGCACACAACATACTTTCAAATATTAGTATGGGAGTAAATGCTAAAAATAATTCTTTTCGGCTCGTGAGTATTTGCCATAGACCTAAACATTGAATCAAATGGATATAGGCCATTGTTATCCAAGATGTTATAAATGGAAGCAAACCAAGTGATATTTTTTTGATCATTTCATTCAACTTTCGCTTCAAATGTGCCTTCTGATCGCCAACCTTTATGAAAAATATTTTGGGGTCAGAGCTTGATTAGTGATTCTTTAGCATATCGAAAATAAAGCTCTATTCTATAATTACGAATCAAGGTCAGACTTTAGACTATTTTTTTTGAAACCACTGACGCCATAAAAATTGTCCAATTTCTTTCACAATTGACAGGCTATGACGCAAAGGGTGATAAGAACCAGGTTCATGATGATAATCAATAGGCATTTCAATCATTTTTGCTTTGTTTTTCTGTAAGGTATAAAACAATTCAAAATGAATCCCAAAACCCTGACTCATCAATAAATGAGAGTGTATTAATGTGGATTTGTACATTATTAATCCACTGCCAATATCTCTTATTGGCAGATTTGTTAATCTATTTAATGACCAATACGCAATAAAACTTAACGCACTTTTAAATTTTGAATAGGCGTTGTGAGATAAATATTTTGAACATACAACACAATCGCATAAATCAATCAATTGAAACGCTTTTGTCATATTCAGTATGCCATATGATAAATCAAGATCAATAATTAAAATCAGATTTCCCTTTGCAATCATACTTCCTAATCGAATAACTGATCCTAAGCCTTTATTTTTTTTTGAAATTTTAATGATGTGATCATTTTCAATGGCACTCATTTTTAAAATACTATTATCAAGGCTGCCATCGTTAATTAGAATGATCTCATATTCGTCCAAAGGCAGTGAATCTAAACAAGCTACAATACGTTGAACATTTTGAACCAAGATAGTTGCATGATTGTAAACCGGAACAATGACAGATAACGTTTTGAGGTGTGCACTATTATTCTTGATCATTGGACTCTTTTCTTTGTTTTAATCGTTTATTAAGGGCTTGATGGGAAATTCCTAACATACTGGCAGCAATGGATTGATTGTTATTTGCACGTTTCATTGCTTCTTCTACCAAAAGCATTGACATTTGTTTAATTGTGGGTAATTTTTCTGGGAATATCATTGATTTTGACGTTTGAAATATTTGGATCGATGTCTCTTTACAATGCTTTTTTGTAACATGAGCGCGAAATACATCTAAAGATAACATCCCTGCCTTATGTCTGCTTAATGCATCGAAAATCAATGCTTTTAGTTCACGAATGTTTCCAGGAAAATCATGAATTGAAAGTAGTGGAATTAATTCTTTAGGAAGCCCTGGCTTTTTTTTACCTAACGTTTTAGCCGCGTCATCTAAAAAATAATGGCATAGCATTTCAAGGTCATCCATACGATCTTTTAATGGTGGAATGTGAAAATGATGCGTCATGAGCCGATAGATTAAATCCTCTCGAAATTTTCCTTGTTCTTTTAAGTCCCATAAATCTTTGTTTGTTGCAACTACTATTCGAGCATCAGTTAATTTATGCAAATCTTGACCTAAAGGCATGTATTCACCTTCTTGAAGAAGCCTCAAGAGTTTCACTTGTGAACCAATGGTCAAGTCTCCGATTTCATCCAAGAATAACGTACCATGTTTTGCTTGTTCTATTAATCCGCTTCGCGCATGATCTGCACCTGTAAAAGCGCCTTTAACATGTCCAAAAAGCGTATCTGAAAAAATATTGTCATCCAAACCTGCGACATTGACTGCAACTAATTGACCTTTGAGTGTACTTAATCGATGAATAGCCCTTGCAAATAATTCTTTTCCTACGCCTGTTTCTCCTGTAATTAAAACTGGTTGTAATGTTTGAGCGATTGATTCAACATATTGAAAGGTTGAAAACATTTTTTTATTTTGCGTAATAATTTCCTCAAAGGCTTCTGGATTCTCCAAGGTATCTGATAACATGTGTTTTTTGAGTGATTTATTCTCTCGTCTTAAATTCCTATATTCCAAGCCTTTTGTGACTGAAGCGATTAATCTGTCTTTTTTAACTGGTTTTACAACATAATCATAGGCGCCAGCTTTAATACAACGCACAGCAGTTTCCATATCAATATCCCCTGTAACAATAATTACTGGAATATCTGGAAAGGTTTGCGTGACATGAGATAGCAGGGTTTCCCCGCTTTCATGGGGCATGTTTAAATCCATTAAGCAGATTTCAATGTCTTGACTTGAGAATATATCCATGACTTTACGACTATCCTGGCAGGTAATGATATTATTAAACCCAGCCATTCTCAGTGATGTGTCAATTGCCATAAGTATGGATGTTTCATCATCAACAACCAATATTGGATGACGTGGTTTTAATTGATTATTCATAATTGACCCTTTATATGAATTAAATTAATAAAATAAAGTTTTTTTCGGTGTGTCAGTATTCGTCTGATTGAGTTTCAGGTATAGGTATTTCAAGTCTTGCAATGGTTTTTTCACCAGGTGTGGAAGAAAAAATTAACGATCCACCATGGGCTTGAATGATTTTATCTGAAATTGCTAATCCAAGACCAGTACCGCCTGAATTTCTTTTAGTCGTAAAAAATGGATCTTTTATTCGTTGAAGGACTTCTTGAGAAATACCGCTGCCCTCATCATATATTTCAATAAAAATTGAATTTGCAGAATGATTGCACCCAGTCTTAATTGAAATTGCCTGTTTTTTTGAGGTAAGGGCTTGACAGGCATTGACCAGTAGATTAATAACCACTTGTTCAATGCGTTGTTTATTCCCCTTGAATCTGGGTAAATCCGATTCATAAGTTTCTGAAAATTGTTCAGTGGATTTACGAATTAAATTAAGAACCAAGCCTGTTGCAGTTTTTCCAACCTCATTTAAATCAATTTGATCGGTCATATCTGGCGGACGCTCTCTTGCAAAATCCTTTAATTCAGCAACAATATTACTAACCCGGTCTGCGCCTTCTGAAATGGCTGATAATAATAGGGGCACACGTTCACGAATCATTGAATAACTCATACCACCAGGCTCACAATTATCATGATTTTGATAATATTGGTCTAATACAGGTAAGACGCGATTCCATAGATCATCCAACACTGGCGCATTCAGCATAATGGATGTAATGGGATTATTAATTTCATGGGCAACACCTGCAACCAATGTCCCTAAGGTTGCCATCCGATCTGCTTGAAAAAGTTGCTCTTGTTGTTGTTTAGATTTTTCTTCATCTGCTTTTTGTTTTGAAATATCTCGAATGGATTGAATGGCACCATTGATTTGATGATCTTTATTTAACAACGCAGATGCCTTTGCCCATATATATGCGCCTTTCCCATTCGATAAAGAAGGCACAAACACTTCGGCATAAATAGTGTTTTGATCTTTTTCAATAAAATCATACTGGGATTCAATCTCAGTATTTACTTGCCAAAGAAGATCACAAATAATGGGTCTTCTTATACCATAAAAAGGAATGGCATATTCATAATCCCCTTTTCCAATTATCTCATCCTTTTTAACACCGGTCATCTCTTCAATGGCTTTATTCCAATAAATGACTCTTTTATCTTGATCAATTACAAATACAGCATCTGGCAGTCGTTCAATGATATCTAATAATTGTTGGTGGATATATTGCAATCGCTTTTCAGCATAGACTCGTTTTGTAATATCTCTTGCAACACCTTGTACCGCATCGTTTCCATTGCTATCTTGAATCAGCGTATTTTTATATTCAAATACCATCTTTGATTTGTTTTTTAATTCAATGGTAACCAATCCCTGTGAAGAGCTATATGCTTTAACCTTCTCCATATCCTCGTAAAATAATTGTTTATACTTTGGCGCAATAGCATCTGGTATTTTTTTGCTTTGAATATCTCCTAATTTGTCCAAAAAGTCCTTTTTAAAATTAATATTTGTTTCTAATACATTTCCTTCAAAATCAAATACATAAACATAATCAGTTACATTTTTAAACAGTCTCCGATATTTTTCCTCGCTTGTTTTTAATTGGACCTCAGTTGCTTGATGTTCTGCTATTTCTTCAATCAATTTTTGGTTTGTTTTTGCAATCTCTAATGTACGTTCTTTCACACGTTCTTCTAATTTTTCTTTGTAGCGCTTTAATGTAATTTCGCTTTCTCGAAGAGAGGATTCAACACGTTTTCGTTCTTTAATTTCATTTTTAAGCCTGTCATTGGCATGCTCTAAATCTGATGACCAATTCTTAATATGAGTTTTAAGAAGTTCAATATGAGAAACCAATAAAAAAATATAAAAAAGCATACAACAACTGAATATCATCATATAAAATGCAGCGGGATTAAAGCCTAAAATTATAATGCGCGTGATATACACTGAAGGGGCAAGAATAAATGAACAATAGTATAATATTTTATAATTCTTTAGACCATGCTGAAGGTTATTACCAATGACACCCATTAATAAAAGCAAAAACATTGCTGGCGGATCATATGGATCTACTAACCAGGCAAAATGACCACCAATAATGTCAAGAAAACTCGCGGAAATAACGAATTGTCTTACAAAGCCATACCGATTCATTCGATTTCTTAAATAAATATGGAAACATAGATGAAAGATACAGAATATGTATATGAATTTTTTTGATATTATTAATTGAAGGTCTGAAATACTTAAAATATATAATATGCCAATAATTGGCATTAAGATGCGGACAGCAAATTGCCAATTAGGTGCATAGATATCTTTTACAATATAATCATTTTCGGTCATAATTATTCCATTTGGACTTAAAATTGGAATTAAAAAGTTAAACGCACCATTAATATCCAAAAATTGTGCCAACATAATTATAAGACAATAATAGTTGTTTAATTGCTTTATTTATAATAAATTTATATTGTTTTGCATGCCGCTTTGCCAAATTTTTTATCTTTATAAAACCATATACACTGACAACCCAAAATCAAAAGCAATGGATTCATATTCACTTTTCATTTGTATTCATAAAAATTCATGATATAGTATAAAATTTTTTGAATTTAACATATTCCTTTTTCAACTATAAAATATATCATTAAAAAGAACCAATTTAGAGTATCTAACCCTATGGAAAATATTAGAAATTTTAGCATTATCGCTCATATTGATCATGGAAAATCAACATTGTCTGATCGTCTGATTCAAGAGACAAAAATTATTGCAGATAGAGATTTTCATGCCCAACTTTTGGATACAATGGACATTGAACGTGAGCGAGGCATAACAATTAAAAGTCAGACCATATGTTTACCTTATCACTATAAAGGTAAAACATATAATCTCAATTTAATTGATACCCCGGGCCATGTTGATTTTACTTATGAAGTGTCGAGAGCATTGGCCTCATGTGAGGGTTGTCTCCTGTTGGTTGATGCAAGCCAAGGGGTTGAGGCGCAAACCATTGCGAATATGTATTTAGCATTAGAACATAATCTTGAAATTGTTCCAGTTATCAATAAAATTGATCTTCCAGCCGCAGATATTGATCGCGTAAAAAAACAAATTCATGATGAATTAGGACTTGACCCAAAGGATGCCATTTGTGTGTCTGCCAAAGAAGGCACAGGCGTTCCCTTAATTTTTGAAGCCATTATTCATCGACTGCCTCATCCAATTAAAGGGAATCCAAATTCTCCTTTACAATGTTTGATTTTTGACTCTCATTATGATCCATATAGAGGAACCATTATTAATATTAGAGTATTTCATGGATCAATAAAAGCAGGCGATATTATTTATTTTATGGCAACCGAAGCCAGCTATAAAGTTGAGGAAGTGGGTATATTTCAATTGGTACGTGTGCCTAAAAAAATATTAATCGCCGGTGAAGTCGGTTATATTATTGCAGGGGTTAAGACTGTTAGCGATACGCGATGTGGTGATACTATTACGCATGATGACAGACCTTGTGAAACACCTTTACCCGGTTTTTTGGATGTCAAACCAGTTGTATTTTCATCTATTTATCCGGTTGCATCAGATGATTATGAGGACTTATCAATAGCTCTTGAAAAACTCAAATTAAATGATGCCTCTTTAATTTATGAAAAAGATTCATCTGTTGCTTTAGGATTTGGTTTTCGATGTGGTTTTTTAGGGCTACTTCATCTTGAAGTTGTTCAAGAACGATTAGAGCGAGAGTATGATTTATCGCTTATTTTAACAGCACCTTCTGTACAATATAGATTAATCATGAATGATGGCACGACCCAAATAATTGATAATCCAGCATTATACCCAGATCCATCAACAATTCAAACGACAGAAGAACCTTTTATTCGATCAGTCATCATTATTCCAGATCGATATATGGGGGCTGTTATGAAGCTCTGCTTGGAGCGGCGTGGGATAAATAAAACATATCAATATTTAGGAAGTAGTCGATTAGAAATGGTTTTTGAACTCCCTCTGGCAGAGGTTATTTACGATTTTTATGATCGATTAAAATCCATTACCCAAGGCTATGGCTCATTTGATTATGAAATTATTGATTATCGTCCCAGTCAGCTTATAAAATTGGATATATTGATTAATGGTGAACGTGTGGATGCTCTATCTCAATTGGTTCATAAAGATCGTGCTGTTGAAAGAGGCAGACATGCGTGTGAAACATTAAAAGAAGAAATTCCAAGGCAAATGTTTAAAATTGCAGTTCAGGGAGCCATTGGATCAACAATTGTATCAAGAACAACCATATCACCATTTAGAAAAGATGTAACCGCTAAGTGCTATGGCGGTGATATTACACGTAAAAGAAAATTATTAGAAAAACAAAAAAAAGGCAAAAAACGTATGAAGCAGGTTGGCAAGGTTATGATACCACAGTCTGCTTTTTTATCTGTCTTAAAAACCAAAACCGATTAATGGAGATTTTTATCATGCCCATGACAATCACTGAAAAAATAATCGCTTACCATGCGGGCGTATCTCATGTTGAGGCAGGACAAATTGTAGATACATCAGTCGATATTGTGCTTGCAAACGATATTACTGCACCAATAGCTATTCAACAGTTTGAAAAGAGTGGTGCGCGATGTGTATTTAACCCTGATCGGATTGCATTGGTACCGGATCATTTTGTTCCCAATAAAGATATTAATTCTGCCATGCAAGTCCAAACAGTTCGTGAGTTTGCAAAAAAACACAACCTCACCTATTTTTTTGAATTAGGAGAAATGGGGGTTGAGCATGCACTTTTACCTGAGCAGGGCATTGTTGGCCCTGGCGATCTTATTATTGGCGCAGATAGTCATACCTGTACCTATGGTGGTTTAGGTGCATTTGCTACCGGCATGGGAAGTACTGATATTGCAGCCGCTATGATTACTGGTAAGACATGGCTTCGTGTACCTGAAACAATCAAATTTGTATTTCATGGTCAACTCAACCCTTGGGTAGAAGCTAAAGACTTGATTCTTTATCTTATTGGCGATATTGGCGTGGATGGTGCTTTATACAAAAGCATTGAATTAACTGGTAATGTAATTGACGATTTAAATATTGCAGGCCGACTGACAATGGCCAATATGGCAATTGAAGCTGGGGCAAAAAATGGTATTATTGCACCTGATGATAAAACACGTGACTATATAAAGGGCCGATTCAAACGAGAAAGTGTTTTTTATAAAAGTGATCCCGATGCCACTTATTTTGAGGTTCGTGATTATGATGTCAGCAAAATTGAACCACAAGTTGCATTTCCTCATTTACCAGAAAATACAAAAGCCATCAGCGAAGTGGGCACAGTTATGATTGATCAGGTTGTGATTGGCTCCTGCACCAATGGTCGCATCGAGGACTTAAGAACCGCCGCATCAATATTAAAATCACATAAAATTCCAGGCCATATTCGGTTAATCATTATTCCTGCTACCCCAACCATTTATAAACAAGCACTGCAAGAAGGTCTGTTCGAGATATTTCTTGAATCTGGCGGAATCATTAGTCCTCCAACTTGTGGCCCTTGTCTGGGTGGATATATGGGCATCTTAGCAAAAGGCGAAAAAGCAGTTGCAACGACTAATCGAAATTTTGTAGGCCGAATGGGCCATGTTGAAAGTGAAGTTTATCTGGCAAGTCCTGCAGTAGCTGCCGCATCAGCCATTATGGGTCGCATTTCCAGCCCAGAGGAAGTTATGATGTGAGTTGGAAAATATCACTGAATCTCACTGACACATGATTTCTTTTTGACACATGCGCTATATTGTGCTATTTTGGCGAAATAATTAAATTTTTTTTGTGATTCTATATAATTAGTTTAATTAGTCCCCTGAGGGCCTATTGATGAACCCAATTATCATGACATCATGACATCCAGCAGTACACGTCTACCTGACAAAACTGAACAGGTTGTCAAAATGAATATGGAATCGTTTTCATGGAAAGAAAAAAAATATTTATTCTGATTTTGTTTTTCCCAATAACAATTTATTTGTTTATGGGAACTAGTTTATTTTACCTTCTTTTTAAAATTGAGCAGCTTATCAGGGTAATTGGTCGATATTCTCGATTTATTTATATCAGAAGATATCCTGTTACAGAATGGCACAATGCGGGAATTATGCTCACCTTGCTCTTTCCCATTTCATTACCATTAATTACCATTTGGGTGTTTTTGCTCCTCATTTATAGTATGATAGCCATTGTACTTCGTGGGTTATTTGTACTGTTTCAATTAAAACTTTTTTGGTTATGGTTGGGTGATATATGGGATGTGGTTCGTAGTATTTATAAAAAGGAGGAACCTTACCCTGAACCCAGCAAATCAAAAATTATTGTGTCTGCAACGCTTACACATTCAAAGCCAGAAATCCCAGATGTATTATTAGAAGATAACCAATACATTGAACCCGATGTGGAAGAAGATGCTGCAAGAATTCTGTCAGAAACAGATGATGAGCAAGCAAAGCTTTTACAGAACGTCCCCTATTCAGAATGGAAGCGATCAAATATTATTTGGGTGATAGCCTTTTTATTAATCATTTCCCTCTCAGTATTTGCATTAATACAATATAAACATGTGTTTCAACCTGTTACAGATTATATCGTTAGACTCATTTCAGGCAAACAAAGTGGCATTGTGACATTTGTTTTTCCAAATAAAGCCAAATACGTAGGCCCTATGAAAAATGGAAAAATGCATGGCATTGGCACGTTGATTTATGAAAATGGGACAAAGTATTCAGGACAATTTGTTGATGGCAAATTAGAGGGTGAAGGTACATTAACTTACCCAAACAACACTGTTTATAAAGGTAATTTCGTAAACGGCTCTATGCATGGAAAAGGTACATTAACATACCCATCTGGAACAACTTACACAGGTTCTTTTATTCTTGATAAAATGAATGGCAAAGGTATTTTAAAATATGCAGATGGTACGCGATACGAAGGTGAATTCAAAGATGATGCTAAAAATGGACGTGGTATACTTTCGTTTACCAATGGTACAACCTACTTCGGAGAATTTTTTAATGATCAAATGGAAGGTCAGGGCTTATTAAGCTATCCAGATGGTACGCAATATTCCGGGACGTTTAAAAATAATATGCCTGAATAATAAATCATACAAAACAGCACTGTATTGAACATGATGTCTGAAAACAGAATCAGATGAAATGAAAAGCAGACTATCCCCATGAAATAGTATGGCCTTGATCATCGTTTCGGCCACTTGGTATTTTTTATAATTATATCATTTTCGGGTGTAATTTCCCAAAAAGTCGGACTTTATTCATTCACAGTTGCACCCCCACCCTGTCCCTCCCCCTGAGGGCAATGCTGTTGACTTAAGCTTTTGGTTATTTG
>Ga0272440_1004408_pt1 | contig 10064 bp, 15 predicted proteins | sample SSMMMBAug17_FD_192440 | JGI IMG/M metagenome (GOLD analysis project Ga0272440, IMG submission 192440) | Marine sediment archaeal communities from Little Sippewissett salt marsh, Falmouth, MA, United States - SSM-MMB-Aug17 | ecosystem: Environmental > Aquatic > Marine > Wetlands > Sediment ... | reverse complement strand
ATCATACGAAGACGACAGACGGCTCAAGAATCTTGAAGAAATGATCACTCTTGTTGACAAGTTAGTGTTCGATATCGACAGGGTTAGCGTAGAGAGGGAGCGAGTAGAATACAGCCGGAAACGTGCCGGTATCGCCACATATAAATTTTTACACGGTTTGGGTATAGAGGACTAATTTGACGACCGCCGGAGGAACGATATTTGGTCCATGATGTCAGTGAATAGTGGGAATTTAAAAAGGCTGTTAAAGTGGCGCATGGGAAATTGGTGAAACTTAAGACGGGGAGTGATAAATGAATGACAAGGTAAGCATAGATGACTTTACAGAAGAAACGTATTGGGTTTTGGAGTGTCCCAATTGTGATTCATATATTGAAGTATACGAAAATCCAGAGTATATGGACTGCGTTGTCTGCCCGTTTTGTAATTCTGGCTATGACATTGTATAGTGGTAGGCAAATACTATCATTGACAAACGTGACAAACCTTAGTATAATTAGTTGTAACCTAAATAAAGGGGGTTAGTCATGAGAATCCAAAATGTAGAACACTCACCCTTCCCGCAAATTAAGTCGCACATAACAACCAACCTTATTTTTAATAAATCCGAAATGGCGGCGCTAAAAAGAGCAAGTGATATTCTAAACAAAGCTGAGAAAGCGATGGTTGATTTCACAGGCTGCGATGATCTGTATGACTACGCGTATGACCTGTCAGAACATTGCAACATAGCTTATCGCATTGAAGAACTATTAGATGATTGCCACTCTGAACACGGATTGAGGTTGTTATGAAAAAAGAAACCATCCGACTCCATATAGCTGACATGCCAAAAGATGTTCATTTCAATGCAAAGATGATGGCGATGACAATGAGAATGTCATTGAAGGACTACGTTATTAGAGCACTCAAAAAACAAATTAAAACGGACCAGTTTTCAGAGTGGAATATTAACCTGTCCGATCAAACGACGAGAAACGATTGATACTATGTCGCTACTAACAATTTTATTTACACTCGCCTTGATTTTATTACCTTTTCTTCAATTTCTTTAGAAGAATAGGGCGGAGAGGGTGGGATTCGAAAAAACACTCTTTGTCCAACCAATTGAAAACATTAGTGAATTTTTATGGCAAAGAACGGGCTACTAAACGGTACTAAAAAAGATACTGGTTAATATAGAAAATGTTTCCAGGAATCAAGGGAAAACAGGAGGAACGGATGTCTATAATAAATGGATATAAGGGATCACCGAAACACAATAACGATGTTGTAACGGGATGGACAAACGGGGTTATTAGTGTTGGGTGGCACGATGTTGATACAGTTGTTATAACAGATCAATACGGTCATAAAATCTATATTGACGGTGGTGATTTTGAAGGGTTGCTATCCTCAATCGCACAAATTAGGCAATCAGCATAGCCCAACAGGAGGAACGGATGGATATTTTTAATGAAGTTTGTAAGGATTTGCCAGAAAGATATTCATTCCTAATCGAGATGGAAAACGGATCTGCATCACTGTGGATCAGGCATCCCGATGGCCGGAATATAGATTGGTATATCGACGACACGCCTTTTGACGAACAGATCAAAGCGGCTGTTCAATGGTGTATCGAGGACTCAGAATCTAATTTTACGCCACCGAGATATGATGCCGTTTTCAGAAAAGGCACTGAAGAACTGAACAAACTTTAACGAGCGTAACTACAGTGCGTGCGGCTTTTTATAGAGTGGTCGAGGAAGAACGTTCGCAATTCTTGAATAGCGAATGAACATTAATAAGAGTTAGTGTGCGGAGGTATTATAAGATGACAGCATCTGTTATATGGGTCGTAGGCTACTGTTTTACACTTGGATTTATAGACAAAGAGATGGAAAAAGAGCTGGGAAAAGGACGCTGGTTTATGACGTTTGCGATGATGATTATGTGGCCTGTGTTTCTCGGAAGTGTTTGTAGAGATATTGTTAACGCTATGACAAAGGAGAAAGAAGATTAAAATAAGCCATTGCCATATTTTAACTTGTTGCCCGTTTGGACAATTTATCGATAAGTGGCTACGGTTTGTTAGTACATTTCTCCGTTGATAATGGTTTTGTTTTTGATTATGAAATTCTTCGTGCTTGGCCGATAGATGATCGCACTTCCGTGGTTCCAATTGTTGACCGGCATGTAGTCTGGCTTTAACTCGCATAGACACCCAACCGACCAACAACCAAACACTTTGTCACCTATCGTTTTTTCCTTGTGTTCGCTCGTTTGATGGTGGTGACCAGCAATGCAATGTGACTTGGCTCTTAACCATAATCCACGCGCAGGATTAACCGGAGAAAAGAAACTACGCCGGAACTCATGCCCATGAATAACATGAAGGTCGGCAACCTTTAAGATTGCTTTATCACTTATCACTTTGGCCCCGAAATCTTCAGCATGTATTACTTTTTCGAACTCAAAGTGTTTCACCCCTAACAATTCAGGGGCCTTGACTCGCATATACCGATCAAACCGTGCTTCATGATTTCCCTTTTTTAGAATCAAATCAGCTTCAGGAAAACATTCCCGAATAATGCCGAAAATCTTGTAGAGCATTTCAAGCTCGTTCCCGAAATCTCTCTCGTCCGGATCTTTTTCCCAAAACGATAAAGCAAAAAAGTCGATAAAATCATCCATAATAATCGTATCGACTTTTTCTTCCTGGCCCCATTTGAGGGCGGTAATAAGCGCCGTTTTGTCGTGGTACGGTACGTGCGCGTCACAAAGACGAAGAATCTTCTCCCCTTGCAACGGTATGGGTTCAACATCGTGCAGGCTTGTCATACCGTCAGGTATTGCGTCAAACGGGTTATATTCACCTATCCTTATCAACCCGTGTTTTTCTGCGATTTCACGATTTTTTGCTCCAGACTGCCCACGATAATATTTTAATAACCCCCTTACGCTTTCTACATTTGTGAATTGTTTTGAGTGTTCTTTGTAAATGATTTTTGCAAGTGTCAGTGTCGGGAGATCTGAAAACTCCTCCAGATACCCCATAACGAGTTCACTTCGTTCCGGTGTTGCAAGTCTCACAACCTCTCCAATGCTGCTAATGTCGATAAAATCCTGCGCCACAATGTTTAACTGCAAGATAGTAGAGGAACGCCAGCCTGTGTGCTATTGGTCGAAACAGAAAGAACGCTTCGTCTGCAATAATACTCATGTTGCGAAAGAACAGGTTGTCGGCTTTTTTCTTACCAATCCCGACAATATAACAAAAGTCGTGTCTATCACAGGCGGGTGAGAAGTCTACCCCGATTAGTCGAAACTTATCTGGCACAATCCAGCTTCCCCACCTACCAGGGCCACAACCGTTGCAGATTCGGTCGCGCTCGCTCTTTGGAAGACTGTTCCAGCCTGGTGGATCGATGAGGTTCATTTTGAAAAGAGTTTTTTAATCCCAGCGGCTTTGAGTGTACAAAGAATGTCCGCACCGGAAATCTCAACTGTCAAGAAATCGTTGTCAACACCAGCATCCATTTTCTGTAACAGAGCCATGACAAGAAGGGCGGCTTCTTCTTCTGTGAGCTTGCCGTCCATTAAATACATCAAACCTTTCATGCCAATTTCCATCAGTTCTTCTCGTTTTAAGCTCATTTTATTTCTCCTAACCAGTTGTTACGATTGAATCATGTCTCTAAAATTTAATTATAACCGATATAATGTACTGTGCTAACGTCATGGCTGTCAGTCGATCCGCTCTGTTGGAAACCTATCCGGAGATATTTGGGTGGATTATATATCATAACGGTTATTTGTTCTGGGTCTGTGCCGTTATGCCCTACTACGTAATCCATCGCAGTGTCATCAAAACTTGTGTCGTCGTCTGACCCATAAAATCTAATTGTTACAGAGTCTGTGGGATCCGGATCATAGTTGATATCAAATGTAATCTGCACAGCCCAATATGTTGAACAATCAAATCCATCCGTCAACGATTCAGTGGTTCCGCTAAGTGTTTCTGCCGCTGTTGTTGGACTGTCAGTTGTCCAACTATCATCATTCCAATCGTGTTTATACGTGCTACTCGCCGTTCTTGCTGCCATTGCGGGGACAGACAACAACATAAAAATTACTGTAGCAATAATAATTCTTTTCATTGTTTTTCTTCCTCTCTTTTGAGTAGTAATAGTTTTTATCATATTGTCAAAAAACATATCCATATTCTTGTTGTGCTGTTCAATTTCTTTGCGTGTCATTTTTACTCAATCCTTATTGTGGTATACAGTCTGGTGCAATAAACAAATTATGCGTAATTAGCCTTGCTATTCTTGGCTTTACATCAGAAACCAAAGGTTTAATGTATTCGATCATAGATGGATAAGTTAGGTACGTATGCTGCCCACCATCGCTCATCGTGCCTAACGAAGTGTCGAGAATTTCTTTCGCTGTTGTCGATGCCCCTAGAAAGTATTTTGCTGTGCCTGAGTGGAAGTTTCCAGAAGGAAGGGAAGACTGTTGTGACCATGCAACGAGGGCTTTAGAATAGTGTTCATCACCCCAACCAGAGGTATAAAACATATTACTCATATCCGTCACAGAACTGGTATCGAAACCTGATACGTCGGGATCTGCTGAGGAACAACCATTGAACATGTAACCCATATTCGCCACAGAACTGGTATCGAAGCCTGATACGTCGGGATCGGCTGAGGAACAACCATTGAACATATTGCGCATATACGTCACAGAACTGGTATCGAAACCTGATACGTCAGGATCGGCTGAGGAACAACCATAGAACATGAAACCCATACTCGTCACAGAACTGGTATCGAAGCCTGATACGTCGGGATCGGCTGAGGAACAATTACTGAACATGGAACCCATATCCGCCACAGAACTGGTATCGAAACCTGACACGTCGGGATCGGCTGAGGAACAACCATTGAACATATTACTCATATCCGTCACAGAACTGGTATCGAAGCCTGATACGTCGGGATCGGCTGAGGAACAATTTTTGAATATGGAATTCATACTCGTCACAGAACTGGTATCGAAACCTGATACGTCGTGATCGGCTGAAGAACAACCATTGAACATATTACGCATATCCGTCACAGAACTGGTATCGAAGCCTGATACGTCGGGATCGGCTGAGGAACAATTACTGAACATGGAACGCATATCCGTCACACCAGTCGCATCAGGTCCATTCGTGGCTGATGTTGTCATGTTCGAACACCCATAAAAGTGTCCTCCGATTGTCGCTCCTAAACGGAAAACACCTGGACCCCAATCCGAAACATCAACTATTTTTAGTTTGTCACCCCCATTGTTAAAACGCATTCCATAACAGGTACCAGTAATCGTAATCGTATAGGTATCGGCACTTGAATACGAATGCGTCCAAGCATCATCATCATGTTCTGTAATGTCATCGTCAGTGCTGTCACCCCAATCGACATTACAATCGTATGTACCGTCATCTATCGTTGGGAAGGTGAAATCAAGATCACCTTCTGTTACGGTTACATCAAAAACAAACTGCGACGACTCTTCTTCTTCTACACCACCAGCAGCAATCACCGCCAAATGCTTTTGTTGGACAGAACCGGCAAACACTGGAGTATTTATCAGTAAAACTAATAGTATGATTAACAATCGTTTCATTAATCTGCTACCTCCGTCCAGCCATTAGTCGTTACAAGCCAACCGTCAGCATCGTAATATTGAAAGACAGCGATATCACCAGCGGACCCTGTGTTGGAAGCATCGTGGTTATCGTCAAGTTGCACACCGTCAAGTAGTAAGTCATCGCCATTTGCAGGGAGTGCATCCACTTCGATATCACCCATTGTAATTACCGTAAAAAACATACCAGCGGCAGGTTCGGGTAAATCTACGTCACCAGCACCGTTTGCAACGAATGTCCCACCGTACAGGTTCGCTCCGGTAAAGTTTGCGGCAAAGTTGTCAGCATCGTCTGTCACAGGTGTAAGTGCTTTTATGCTACCCGTAGTATTTTCATAATCTACACTATCAGCCACATCTTCAATTAACGCATCACCTTCAATACTTAACACACCACCGGATGCAGAGAGAGTATTTTCAGTTGCATGACCAAGCTCTATATTAGCAGCAGTTACTATGTCTTGAGAAAAGGTTGTTTTCCCATCAGCAGCAATCGCTATCGCATCCTTGTCCCCAACCGAACCAATATTACCGGTACTTGGAATAACAAGATTACCGTTAATTTCAATTTCGCCGTCTGTTGAGTTTACTATTGTCTCATCATTCTCAAGAGTAATGGTTCCGTTGATTTCTCCGGCAGTTGTCACAAACCCGTTATTTAGCGTGAACGTTCCTGTCGTAAAGGTCCAGTTGCCGGTCCAGTCAGTGTAGTTACCGTCATCATCAAGGTCTGCCATTAAAACTGAATTGTCCGGCAATCCACCAGCAGAAATGCCCGTGACTGTCCCATCTCCTGCGAGTGTCACGGTACCGTCTGTTACAGTCCCACCTGTTACTGAACCAGATGTTGACCAGTTTCCATTACCAGAAACAGGAGCGTTTAAATCAATAGAAGTGTCAGCTTCAAGATCAAGGTGTCCGTCATCGATAGAAGCTATATAAATCGCAGAGTCTCTAAATTGTAACTGTGTGGCAGCACCAGATCCAAAGATTACGTTGGTTCCGTCAGCCGCGATAGCATCAAGAGAAATAGACCCTGCGTTGGTAATATTACCTTCACTGAGATCTAGAGAAGCGCCACCGATACCTAAAGCGCCGAAGTCAAACAAAGTTACCCCAGAATCGGTTGTTACCGTTACAGTGTTATTTGTAAAGTCAAGGTCAATATCTTCTGAAGTACCTTCTAATGAGATCTGATCGTTATCACTTACTAAGTCATTCGTGGAAGAAGTTAGATTCGTTCCTAAAGCGGAACCGGTATCATCGAGTTCACCACTCCATGTTTTTGTTGAAGCATTATATTTCAGAACATAATCTTCTGTTGTATCAGAAAAATCCACATTGTTATCATCAAAAGTAATAGTGCGGTCGGCAGTTGGATCAGTTAAATCAATCTTATATTCATATCCGTTGTCATCTGTTGCACCATACCAATAGATATCACCGGTAGCAGAGTCAACCATCGAAAGTATAGAGCCGTTACCTACTGTATATAAATCCGTTTCATATGAATACATACCTTCGCTTACAGTCGAAGCTGTCGGCTGGTTACCAGAAGTATTATTGGTTAACCCCATGTATCTTGATCCATCAGGTGCGTCACCGATAAAACCATAGGCAGTGACATATCCTTCTACGTCAAGGTTAGCTTCATACGTTCCGTCAGAGTTGGTAATATAATAAGTAGAATCTTCACCATCATTTAAATCCCAATATACGTTCGAATCTCCATTAGTTCCTGCAATATTTGTGAACTCTAATCTGTCATCACTCGCCTCGTCGTACTCAATATTCCAGTCTGAGTCCGCACCAAAAATAATAGCAAGGTCATTTCCAACTGTTGCATCAGCATTAAGAGCAAAATCTTCAACCGTTGCTGCACCAGAAGACCATGACACCATTCCATGATCAGCATCTGCCATCTCAGCCGCTGCAACAACGTCAGCATCTAAAGTGGCTACGTTACTTGAATAGGTAAAATCTCCGTGATCTCCGTCAGCCATTTCAGCGGCAGCAATATCTGTCCCCAATGTAGCAGCAAGTGTTATGGCCGCTCCTTCTGATCCACCGTCACCACCAGTTATTCCAGTCCCATTTGTAATGGACGCGACATAGTTACCTGTTGTGTCTGTAGTTAAGGCACAACCATCATTTCCGACTGCCGAAGCTTCGCCAGTTACGTTCCCTGTTAAGGCTCCTGCGAATCCTGTAGCGGTAATTACTCCTGTAGAAGGATTGTATGTTGCCGTACCGTCAGATTCTAAATTGGCGTTATCTGTAGTAAAGACCAGTTCGTGTTCATCGTTGGTGGACTCGTCGTCAGAAACCGTCACTGTCGTTGCAAGGTCAGCAGCAGGCCAATTATTAGAAAGATCAATTAAAAGTTTATCAGCATCCGACTCAGTAAAAATACTATTTGTATCGTTATCAGTTGCAATTTCTCCAAGGTCCGTAGAGTCATTACCGCCATCATCTCCGATGTCGAGCGTAATTGCTTGTCCCGCACCAATGCCGGTTACAAAGTTACCTCTCGTCATTTTTCGATTAGCAGTTTCAGATGTATCATATATAATTACAAGGTCATCGGCGGCGATTCCCGATTCTGCGGTCATGTTCGCAATATCTATATCCGCACCTTCAAGTTCGCCATCAAAATGCGTGGCTGCGACAGTCCCTGAACTTGGGTTATAGGTGAAGTCACCATCGCTTTCTAAGTTCGTGTTGTCGGTGGTGAATGCTACTTCGTGAGCATCATCTGTGCTTTCATCATCCGAAACAGTTACGGTGGTAGCGAGATCGGCTGTACCCGTAAGGTCGCCCGTTACGTTACCTGTAATAGTTCCCGAAACATCACCGGTCACGTTACCAGTTAATGCCCCAACAAAAGTAGTCGCTGTCACAGTGCCTGTAGATGGATTGTAGTGGAAATCTCCGTCTGTTTCTAAAGCGGCATTGTCTGTTGTGAAAGCAACTTCGTGGTTATCGTTTGTCGCTTCGTCATCGGATATTGTGATTTCTTGTACTTCAGCAACTCCACTTGACCATGCCACATCACCGTGGTCAGCGTCAGCCATTTCAGCAGCAGCTACAACGTCGGCGTCAAGAGTCGCAGAACCAGAAGACACGCTAAAATCCCCGAAGTCGTCATCGGCAAGATGTTCAGGATCTATTGATCCATCTACATATGTATCAGAGTCAATGGAGTTCGCATCGACAAGCGAATCCGCATACGCCTTCGTAGCTTCCGAACTCGCCACTGTAGAAGCAGTTGCACCATCCGAAAGATCCGTATCGACATCTGAGTTTCCAGCGAGAACTTCATAAGTCGTCGCTTCACCAGCAGCGCCTAATGTCTCGAACTTATCCCGTAGCGCGTTCTTGGTGGCAGCGTCAGTATTACCATCCCAAGTCGTCGAATTGTACGCCGTGTCATCTGCTCTGTATGGCGGAGAAGGTGGCGCATCTTTTCCCGCATGTTTTTCTTCCTCGCAACCCCAAGTGAAAGCAAGAATGATTAGAGTTAAAGTGAGAAATTTCTTCATTTGTCCACCTTTTCCTTTGTCCAATAACCCAACACTCCACCAACAACTAATTCCCGTAGCTCCGGTGTCGCCATTGCGAGAATAAAGAGGAAGTAGAGTATTACGTTCCGGTCGTCCAATAGATCCTTTACAATGCCGATAATTGCCTCTTTCATTTTTTATCCTCTACTGAATGTTTATTGTTCCACCGTTATTGTAGATAGTATTAATCTGCCTAAAACTTGAAACCTCGTTGGAATTTTCACTTTCAAGACCTCCATCAAACGCACGAGCTACCCAATAATAAGTCTTGTTGGGTTCTAATTCGATTTGACTTGTGCGTGTTGCTGTTCCTTCCCACACAGGATTATTGTAGTCGTAGGTTGTTCCTTCTTCACGCTGGAAGACTCGGTACCCTTCTGGCGTCGGGTCGTTAGCGTCCCACTCAAGTTGAACAGAAGGGTCTGCCAAACAAGGAATTGCTATCGATAATAACGCAATAATAATTAATGTTCTCATTTTTTGTCTTCTAACAAATGGTCAATAATTTTATCTAATTTCACGCTTAATTCATGGGTCGCATAGGCTTGTGCTTTCACCGCTGCGATGTTATTTTCTTCTACCCTTTTCAGCATAGCGCTGGTTACTTCTTGACACTTCACCATGCATTTCTCGCAATCATAAGTGGTCTTGAGCCGGAGCGATCCTGTTTTGCCATCAAATACTGCTTTGTTGAGTTTGTTGGTTGTCCATTCGTTTCGAAATACCGCCGCCAAAAAAGCAACGACCCACGCCACATTGTCACCCAGCCAGTTTTGCATCGCTTTCTCCCGTGCTACTTCAATCGATCACAGCACCTTTATCCCA
>Ga0272440_1004407_pt1 | contig 10066 bp, 7 predicted proteins | sample SSMMMBAug17_FD_192440 | JGI IMG/M metagenome (GOLD analysis project Ga0272440, IMG submission 192440) | Marine sediment archaeal communities from Little Sippewissett salt marsh, Falmouth, MA, United States - SSM-MMB-Aug17 | ecosystem: Environmental > Aquatic > Marine > Wetlands > Sediment ... | reverse complement strand
TTGGTTTAAATATAAATTTGTTATCCAAACTATAAAGTATTTAAAAACACATAAATTATAATAGTAAAACGCTAGTTTTACCTTAACCAGTTGATATATATCGTAAATATCGCTTTCACCAGTCCAGCCGGCCGCTATGTTCATGTTTTCTGAATGCTTCCATTTCGCATTCATCTATGTCCAAAGTTAAAATTTTTCTAAACGAACATCCAGAAATTCTGAATACAGCATCTGTTTTAACAAAGAATGTCATCTTTGCCGTCCAAATGATACTTAATGCTACTCCATGGCCAATATTCAGGCGCTTTCACAAGTTTGGCGCGTACTGAATTCAGTAAAATATATTTGGCACATGCGAGCAGGTAAGACTCATCCATCATAAAAGAAGCAAAGCGTCCCTGCCATAAATGGCCTCGCGAGCCTTCACGAAAATTGATCTGCTGGGAATATCGCTTGTGTGCCTCTGCTATCGTCAAATTTAACCCCTGTATATCTTGCGGTTCCGAAATTAAATGGACATGATTGGGCATCAAACAATACGTCCAGATTTCAACATTGTAATGACTACACCAATGAGACATTAATGAGAGGTAGGCTTGATAATCCTCGTCGTTGAAAAAAGTTTTTTGTTGCCGCTTCCCTCTTTGAATTATGTGATGAGGAATACCAGGCGCTACTGCTTTTTCGATTCGTGCAATATCTTATACAATCAGCAATTTAACGTCTTCTCAATAATTAAGTAAGGTGTCCCCGGAATTCGGAATTCCGGAATTCTCAAATAAGGTGTCCCCGGAATTCTCATAATATTTGGTCTCTAAATGACAAAATATAGAATTTAATAAAACATGTTTTACACTTATCTGGCAACTATTTCTCCGATAGCAATTTAGACATCTTTTGTAAACTGGTCAAATTCATTTAGCAGTTGAAGTATTTCTATTTCTTTATCAGGATATTTATGAGCATATGTCATTGCTGCATTTCGAAGATATTTAGAGAATTCTTCTTTTGAAATAACTATTTCTTCGTTTAATACAGAAAAACAAATGCCTTCAAATGGTTCATCCCAAGGATCAAGATCTTCTGGAAATAAACAGCAAATATCATTAAAAGTGGCACCAATACCATTTGTGAGGTTTCTAAGTGTCTTAACGAAATCAGAGTCAGGAATTACATTCAGAAATGCTTGTACAGTAAAAAGCTTATCATCTTCAATTATTATTCTATGTGTCATGTTACTTTTCCTTTCTTATTGTTTTAAGCTAGTGTTCAATAAAGGCAGATATTATTTCATCTTTTTCATTTAAGTAACCTCTTATCTTAATACCATTATTTGTTTCAGCAACCCATTCTCTTGATAACATACCTTTATTTTTAGCATTTTGGGCAGCTTCTTTCACCCATTTTATCATTTGAGAATCAGAAATTTTTTTAGGATCATATATTGTTTTAGTATATGTAATGCTTTTGTATTCACCCGTAGGAGCTCCTGTTCTATCAAGTTTAGGTATTTTGTATTCAATAATTTCAACGCCATCTACAGTTGGATGTGGCTTTCTCGTTTCTATTATAACGTTTTCTTTAATTGCTTCTTTCATAAATTCATCAGCATTGTGTGCTCCACCAATGCCCCTTTTTCGGGGAACGTTGAGGTCTCTTTCCTTTATATGCTTTTCAAAGTTTTCTCCAAGTTTTACATCGTTAATATTTTTTTCATTCTCATCTTCATTTTCATTATTATTACTATCATTTCCACTTCCTCCCCCCGAACTTGACACCGCAGATGATGACGCACTTGAAAGAGCAATTCCTAATCCAAGTTTAGAGGCTTGTGAAGCTAAAATCCCTGGAACGACTACAACTTGCTCAATAGATATAACTCCAGAAGGCGAAAGAACAGGCTTTGGCATCGTCAATGGAGGAGAACCACCACTAATACTTATAATACCACCAATTGCTCCCATCACCCCTCCTCCAGAAACTGACAAGAAAAAATCATTCCAATTCCAATTTTTCGAAGTAAATCCATTTGTTAAAATATGATTGGTAGTATAGCTAATCGCACCACTTGATGCGCCTGCAATAGTTGATGCTCCCACAAAAGCTAATGCCCCAACACTTCCAGCAGCAGGAAGAAAAAGAAACGGTAGAGAAGCCAATCCCCCAACAATCATTCCTTTTAATATTGCGTTAAGTATACATTCAAAACAAAATCCATTATTTAGTATCTCGTTAACTCCGGCGCCTACAGCACCAGCTGCAGCACCAGCTGCTACAATTAGTAATGGTCCTGTTATAGGGGCAAAAGCGATAACTGCAACTGCTGCTGCTACACCTGCTACAATAGATAATGCCGCTTTCCACCAAAGCCCTAAAGGGTCACTACAATTGATCGGATTATTATCAACATAAATATAAAAATTAAGGCCAGCTAAATAACTAACAGGATCTCTCGAAATATATCGCCCTAATACTGGAGAATAATATCGAAACCGGTTATAATATAGCCCTATTTCATCATCCCAGTATTGACCTGGAAAGCGTAAAGCATTTCCAATTGCATTTTTCTCAACAAGTGCTATTCCAAATCCGCTATAATCAGAAGACCATACAGTTTGCCCTAAAAAATTTGTCAGCCGAATAGGCGTCCCTAAATGATCAGTATGGTACCAATAAACATCATTATTAATCCGTATGGCTAAAGGTGTATAGGTGCCAGGTTTATATAAATATTCTTTTCTGTCTACTATCTTGCCATTCTTAAAAACATTTTCAGCGATTAAGTTTTCACCCATCCAAAAAAAAAGAACTTCTTTCAGTCCACAACGTTTTCTAACCCTCCTACCAAAAGCATCATAGAAAAAACTTAAAATTTTTCCATTTGAACTTTCAGCCCGAATAAGCAAGTTTTGTTTATTGAATGTATATCGCCATTTTTCTGTTGACATTTTCATTTCTAGCATATTGCCATATTCATCATACTTGCATTCAATATCTCCTTGCTGAGTAAGCTGGTTTAAATTGTTATAGGTTGCTTGAATACCATTCCATGAAATACGATTCTTTGCTGCATCATATTTAAAACGCTCTGTCCCTGACTTTTTTGACTTTACAGATAATAATTGGCTTTCTTCATCATATTGATACTTCTTCCTGCCAAACTCTAAGTCCTCAAAGATTTTTACACGATCAAAGTCATCAAATGTATAATTTTGTTGAAAAATAATTTTTTGGGTTTTTCTTTCTATCGTTTGTATTTGTTTTGGTAGACTATTAATATTTTTTTTTGTTTTTATTGTCAGGTTATTCGATAGATACAGGCATTCTTCTTTTTTATCTTCCAGGTATTCAAAACGATACTTTTTACCTTTCCAGTCAGTTATCGATGTTAAGCGAAAATCAGCATCATATTCAAACTTAACTGTTTCGCCAGATGGATAAACAAGACCTTTTATGTTTCCTAGCTCATTATATTGATATTTTACGGACTGTTCACCTTGTTTTTCCTCTAGCAAGCGACCTTCATTATCATAAAAATAATTGAATATAGCTTCTTCATTTTTTGCACTGATAATGTGGCCATTATTATCATAATTAAAAAATAGGTTCTTGCCATCAGAGTAATAACGTTCTGTTTGTTGATTTTTATTATTATATTTTATTTGAGCAACAATTTTCGATTCAACAGCAATATTTTCTAATAAACCTTGAGAATTATAACCATATGATTCAGTACTTCCATCAGCATAATGAACAGTGTCTGGACGATTCCAGTAGCTGTAGTCAAATTGTGTTAAGTTGGCTTTTTCATCTTCGATAGTAATAAGATTATCATTGTCATCATATTGATATTTCTGTGTTTTGCCTCTACGATCTCTAATTTCAGTCGTTTTAAGAGATTCATTATATTTGAATCGTGTATAAGTGTTATCAGGAAAAGTAATCGTATCTGGATAACCTTTTGTTATATATTCAAAATAATATTGTATATTCCCATCTCTGGAAATCTGTTCAATATCACCATCTGAGTTATAATCATATTTTAAAATGGAATTGGCTGGGTTTCTAATTCCTAAAAGATTTCCATCATTATTATTCGCAAATCGCCATGTTCTTCCTAGTGGACTTTTAATATATCCGATAAAACCATTACTGTCAAAACCAACACGGGTCGTATTCCCCTTAATGTCAGTAATTAAAATATTATTTGTTTCATTGTCATAGGTTGCTTTTTGTTTTTCATTAGAGAAGACTTCAAGAAGATTTTCAATAAATACTTGCTTTCTCATCTCAGAGTATTGATCATCACGAATGGTAAACATTTAGTTTTACCTCAAATTTAAAAAAAAAATGTTTATTTTTTTTAGATAAACTTCAATAATTATAGGTTTTATTTTAGATCAAGTGGTCAATTCAAATGAATCGTACTCCCTTTTATAACCGCAGGGCCATCCGATTGTACCTCAAATTTCGTCCCCACAATGGAAACAACACCACTTTTATTAATCACTAATTTTCCTGCCCCACAATCAATTGAAAATTCTGTCCCGGCAATAGATATCTTCCCACTGCTTTCAACAGATAGTTGAGCAGAGCCACACTGAAATTCAAGCTTATCGCCTATTTTAATCTGCTTTACAGCGCCTATTTGTTCCATCTCATTGGTCTTTATCAATTTCTGTCTGTTATTATGTATGGTCAGACTCTCATTGTTTCCAATAATCTGATTTTTATCATTGCCAACTTCAATGATTTCATCTTTGCCAATATTCTTTTTCCTTGAGTTCTGAACTACAAATATCTCATTATTACCAATCGTTTGCTGTTTATCATTTCCAATGCTGATGGTTTCATCCACAAAAATATCTTTTTTCCTTGAATGTTGAACAGTTAATGATTCATTGTTTCCAATGGTTTGATCTTTATCATTTCCAATATTGATTGATTTGTTGACACCCACATAAATGGATTCATTATTGCCAATGGTTTGATTTTTATCATGGGCAATGTCTATCGTCCAGTCATGGGTACCATGAAGATAAATATTCTCAGATTTTTGGGTGTCATCAAAATGTAATTCATTGCCGCCTGCAGAACGAATCATACTTTGTGCTTGATTATTGGTTGAAACTGGACTTGCATTTTCTACATTGGGTATTGCACTGCTAATAATAGGCCTATCTGGATCTCCATCTACAAAACTGAGTAATACTTCAACATTTTTGTGCAATGGAAAATGCATTCCATAATCTGCACCTGCGTAAGGTTGAGCCATTCGAACAAAGCGAGAGGCTTTACCGCCTGATTTACCGCTTAGATCAAAAGGAAGGATGACTTTGTAACGGCCATATTCATCTATTTCTGCATATTGTCCATCTCCTGAGGCATCGACTTTGGCATTCATGGTTCCATAAAATCTGGTCTTTTTTGCAATTTTTTCGGGTCTGAACTGTAAGTTTTTTCCATTATTCATGGCAGGAATAGCTGTAAAATGATTACTGTATACCATGTCTGAAAATTCTTCAGGTTCATTGAAAGATCCTTTGCTAAGGCCAGTCAGAAGAAAAGAAGCCTGACTTCCTTTATGAACAACTTCAGTGATGAGATATTTTTGATTGTAATCTTGCCGATAATGTGATCGGATATTCATATAAAAGCCTGGATTGAACGTAGGAGATGTACTTTCCCCATAAAAAACCTGCTCCCTGCATAATAGTTCTTCAGCTTTAATTGTTGCCAGTACCTTTCCTTCAGCACGCGTTTTAAAATGTTCTCCATATAAATAAATCATCCCCCTTCCCTTTGGATCAACACTTGCCTGGCTTTTTAATTCAATGGCTGATTTTCGATAATTGTAATCTTTTAAGATAACCTGTTTGGGAAGATTTTTATAGCGGCAAGCCAAATTGCTGATAATTTCACCTTCAGGAAGTGCAAGACCAGAAGGCGGTGAATAAACATAAGTCTCCTTTTCAGGTATTGGATTATGACGTGCCAGATGATCGGTTATGATGAGTTTATCAAAGCCATCGTTTTGTTCGAAAAAATAATACAATCCTTCACGTTCCATCCATCTTGAAATAAAATTAAAGTCTGTTTCTCTGAATTGACAGATATATTCCCACTTGGCATATTCCCTTGTTTGAATAAATTCATAATCCATTGATTGTAGACCGGTTTGAGCAAGAATTTCTTTGATAACATCAGGCACTGTTTTTTTAATAAATAACTGGTTTTCATGATAAAGATCTGCCTGCCACAGTCTGGGAACCAGCAACGCCTTATAAAAAATATGATCGTCTACTTCATGAAGTTGTTCAAACTGAGCAAGAATTCCGTGAACCATTCGAGGTTCTCCATCCCGAAACATGATAAAAACAGCAGGATTTTTTAATACTTTTTTGAGATCAATTTCAGGGTCATGTGACATCAAGGTAATTTCATATTCATATAATTGCGATATACCTTCAGAACCTTTGAAATTGACTACCCAAAACGTATCTTCTGAAGTTGCTTTTGAAATAAATTGATATTGTTTTCCGGGTAGGTTTGCCTGTCTTGATAACATAATCTTAACCTATAATTGAAAAATACTTTTTCCAATGTTGTATGTTTTTTTACGTGAAATAAAACGATGCGTTATTTATTTCCGGTCCCTGACTCTATAATATTTTTCTCACAGAAAATATTTTTTGAGTCTTGTGATTGTTTTAATTGATATTTTATCAACTTTGATGGATCAATGTCATCCATATAAATAGTTTTTACAGGTCCAAAAAAATCATACAGTTGTTTGGAATCGCAAGTCGGTAAAAATTTACTTAACACACGAGGATCATAATATCGAAAAAATAATTCTTTGCCTGATTTAATTTTTACCAGAAGAAATTTTCGAAAATGAATCAGCACATCATTAAAAGATGCGTTTGCGTTAAAAAAAATACCCCAATGATTTCCCCATGATAACGGCAACAATTCTTCCAGAATAGAATATGGCGGAGGAATAAAAACAAGATAAGGCGCGACCATTGACAGTTTTATCGCTTTCTTGTTTTCAAACAATGATTCAAATTGAATTTGATTAAAAATAGATAATAAAAATTTTACCAGAGATTCGCCCCCTTTTGCTGCGTCTAAAATTGCATATAAAGGCTCGTGACGTTGAGTTAAGTGCTGTACAATTATTTGATTATAATTGATTGTCATTGTTTTATTGCTGCAATACCATATAAATGGTTGATAAATCCGAATCAGTTGATTCAATCATTGCCATTCTGCATAACCCATCATCAAAATACTGAACAGCGCCTGAAACCTTTTTCATTTTATCAATTTCCCACCAACTTAAATCTGTTCCAAAATCATTTACAAATGGTTTATAATTTTCAGTTAACGTTAAACCTGACTGATTGATAAACAAATCCATGTCTTTTGAATGAATAGAAAAGCGGAGTAAGATCAGGGTATCTATCCCTTTTTCACCATAGCTTTGAATATCAAAAACATCAGAAGGTAGTTTGATCCTGGCAATTTTTTCAACTTGTTCCCGGTTCATTGTTATTTTACCTTTTTGGTGTAAATTGTTATCACATGATAAAACCATAAAAACAGTTATAATCAACAATAAAAGAGTGGACTGTCTATACATTTTTAATTAATAACGCTCCCTTCTTGGATCAGAACGTTTGCCTGTTCGGTCTCTTTGTTGATCTCTGTCATTTCTACTCTGGTTTCTTTGTTCATTGTTAGTGAATCTGGAATAGATATCCGATTGCCTGCTATCTTGTGTCTGATCTGGATACAATGGCATTTCAAATGTTGAAGGCGAAGTGCTTCCTTTGATATCGTATTCTTTTGCCAGACCTGCCTGATGAAGTGAGCCCAGTGATTCATCTGAAACAGAAAAAACTTCACCAATATTTACGCCTTTACCTTTATCCCAATTGTAGCGATCATAGACGTGCATTTGATATTCACCCTGAATGATGGGCTTAGATTCAGGTTTTTTTGGTGGAATTGTTTTAGCAACTGCAGCAAATGTATAAGAAAAACCGCCAGTTGCATAAAACCAGTTGCCGCTCTGATTTTTTGTGGCGTAATATCCTGTCCAATTTGAATTGCCAAACTTTGCAATAAATTTTTCAGTTCTTTCTTTACCATCATATTGGTTTGCCAGAGATGTTTGTATTTGATTTTTAAACATATTGAAATCAGCATCCACCTTTTCTTTGAATTTTGGCATATCCCTTAACATATTTTCTGGTTTCACATAAAGTGCTTTTCCAGAGCCATCCAAATAATGCTGTATATGACGCGCAGCATCTGTGTATCCAATTCCTTCTGCCATACCAGCAACTGTTCTCCATTTCATTTCTGAAGCATGATCAAGAATTCCAGGTTCTACACTATTGAATGCACCGGCGCCTTTATCTGCAGGAGGAGGTGGTGGCGCTTGAGGAATGCTATTCGTATTCTCTGCGTTTTTTGTTGTTGATGTGTTGTTGTCAGTCCTGACCGGTTTATTTTGACGTTGGTTTTTATCCTGTTTGGATGGTGAAGATTCAGATGTTTCTATTTGTCCAGCTTCAAAAGGGTCACAAAAAGGAGCTCCCTTCAGGGAAGCTTCTTTTAAGACAGATACTTGATAATCAGCGCCTATGAAAACAACCGGGCATCCTGTCGTAATTACACCAGCACCAGCTTTCGGGCATGCATCTGGTTTTTCTGTCATATCTCCAATTCTTGCAGCTGGTTTTCCCTCAATAAGAACTGTTTTTTCACCGGTAATAATAAATTCCGGCTTTGAACATGAAACCTGATCGCCTACTCTTGCTGCTGGGATCCCACAGATATAGACAGAGGAAGCACCTTTAATAATTGGACTTCCACCAGAGTTTGATGGACAGGTATGTAAATCACCTAATTTTGCGGCTTGTAACATAATTAAATTTATTTTTTATGCAGGATTGTTATTAAAAAAGATGATACATTTATCACTTTATATAAAATTCAACAAGGATATTTTTATTTTTTTGGATTATTCATAGAATTATATGAATATATTCTTATTGATAATCTAATTAGTTAAGGCGTATTGAACTTGACAATACCTTAAAAATATTATAATAGTTTCAGCTGTCACTTTATAAGAACCTTCTTCTAAAGCGGACTATCGTCCGCAACCTAATTTATTTTCACACCACACCCACAATAAAATATCAATGATTATTGTTTCCTATAAATTTTAAATTATTACCTTCTGTATTAAAGTTAGAGCAAAAACTTGAACGACAGGAGGCAACTATGGAACTCCAGCAATATTTTTATGGGAAAAGATAAAGCAATGCTTGATGCTGTTTCTGATCCTAAATTTACGATTGCGGGTTTTTCCAATAAAGAGATTCGCAAAATTATTCGTGAACAAGGATTATACAAACAAAAAACAGATAAGCAATTGTCTGGAACAGTATCACGTCTTTTACGCATCTTGCGTAATCATGGGTTATTTCGTAAGCTGCCAAAACAAAATCGATACCTACTTACTTCTCAAGGGCGGCAAATCACGAGCGCTATACAAATTGCACTATCAGCTTCTGTTGAGGATTTCGTAAAAATAGGGGCAGAAATTATTATTTAAGATAATCCGAAAGGCGCTAAAAAACTAACCGATTTTTTTGTGCTAAAAAATTTCACAAGAAATTAGCAAGCAATTAGCGGCTTTTTTTTAATTTTTTTCATACCTTCATACCAGCATACTATACCATTTTTAAAATTTTATTATTTTTCCTGAAATGAATTTTTTCCATAGAAGAATTAAATGAATGTAACAAATCAATAAATATAGATTGATTTGTGTTTTGTAAATATTTACACTCAATATGATTTAATTTTCAGTCCATTATAAATTTCTTCGTTTTTTCAAACAAGATAATCTGTAAGGCACTAAATAATCATTTCCCACTACTAAAATGGGAACAAAACAAAGGCATTTTCTGTAAAGGACGTGCTGTTCCTGTTAATAAAGCTTTATTGTTCAGTTTTGCAGATCCCTGCCCGAAAAAACCGG
>Ga0272440_1004406_pt1 | contig 10068 bp, 13 predicted proteins | sample SSMMMBAug17_FD_192440 | JGI IMG/M metagenome (GOLD analysis project Ga0272440, IMG submission 192440) | Marine sediment archaeal communities from Little Sippewissett salt marsh, Falmouth, MA, United States - SSM-MMB-Aug17 | ecosystem: Environmental > Aquatic > Marine > Wetlands > Sediment ... | reverse complement strand
GCACAGCAGTCTGTTGCGACTCACCGTGTGACACCGTACTATGTGGACAACGACCGCGAACACGGGGTGCTAATCCCTAACCAGGATTTCAGCGCGTACACGCGGGACAGCGGCACGTATCCACCTGACTTTTGGGATGTTGAGGCCGGCGTGTGGGGCACCGACATAGACGTATCGACTACGGTGACGCGTACCGGACAGCGGTCAATGCGGTTTGTCACTGGCAGCACCGTGCACTACCCCGAATTCGCAAGCGACTTTTTTCCGCTGACAAACGACAGCTACTACGACATAGACCTCTACTGGCAATACACTGGCTCGGTTGGCGTAGGGCTTGCGTCTCCAATCCTCAAGGCGACAATTAAAGAGTACGCCGACGACAAAGAGACAGTCGAAACCGTGTCGTTTGTTGACGGGGCGATACTCGACAACTACAGCGCTAGCACATGGTATCGGATCAAGATCAACGCATTCACGCCCCAAGACGCCGACACAAGATACGGGCGGATGTTCGTCCGAGCAGACCACTGGGGCATAACTGGCAGCAGCCCGAGCACGTATGACCTGTACATCGACCGGGTCAGAATCGTGCGCGGTTTCGCAAAAATGGCCGTGCGCATGACGTCTACTCAGGCGATTAGCGCAAGCACGTGGACTGGCTTTCCTGGCGACTCCGAGGATTACGACTATGGAGACAACCACGTCACAGGAACGCTAGGTAGTCCGCCGACGGCCGGTGTGTTTACGTGTCCATTTGACGGGCTGTATCTGATGTCGTGCCAAACGCAATGGACCAGCATGGCAAACGGTGACCGTATCGCGTCTCGGTTTACCGTCAACTCGGCTGGCTCACCGACATACGTCTATGGCCCAATGAGCATCACGGCCGGGACCACTGGACAGCACGCGCAAACGGCTCAGGTTGAATTGTCAGCCGGCGACACGATAGAGTTGGAGCTATGGACAAACAGCAGCGGTGGCGGCACTGTGGCGGCTGCGTCGGTTTTCGCTGTGAGACACCTGGAGTATGCCGGTGATTAAGCTTACGACAGACGGCCTCAGCACGGCCAAGCTAGAGGCAGACAACAAGGGTGCGCTCATGGCGGCGTACCGCAGGTGGCGCGCGTTGCTCAAGGCAAGCTGCAATTTTGGCTTCAAGCGGATCGAGCATGAGCGTGGCCAGTGGTACGTCGTCGAGCAATACCAGCCAATGAGCAGTGAGTCGATGGCCGACGCGGTTGCGATGGTGCAGGCGATGCACCCGGCCGCTGTTGTAGAAACTGCCGACCTGTCGGAGCACAAGACGCGATGCCAGACGTGCGGGCAAATCTTGCCACCGACGCAATCCGCGTGACAGACTACGCGCATAGGAGCTAGGCATGCTATTGAAGACACTAATCCTCGCCACTGCACTCGGCGGCGTCGTCAACACGCAGCGCGACTACTGCCTGAAAAAAAGCGACGGCACGTGCACCGGCGGTATCAAGCTCAACGCCGTCACGATGGCCGCAACGCGGTACACCGGGTGGATTTACACCGACGGGTCAGATGACATCGTGTTTCTAATAGAGCACACCAACAACGCCGCAACCGACGTGCAGATGGTGTGCTGGTCCGCGCTTGATAACAGCGGCGCAAACGGCACTGGCTACAAGGTCCCGTTTTGGACGTCGACCGGAAGCGGCGCAGCGCCTGTGGTTAGCGGCGGCCAGGCCAACTGGACCTGGGCGGTCAGCGGCGACGACGACTTCGCGGTTGTGCTGGCCAACGCACCCGGGCCGTGGATCAACTGCGCATTTAGCGGAACCAGCGGCGGGGCGAGCGACCTGCTCACGGTCAAGGTCCATGGGGTGTCGCCATGATGCGGGCGCTATGGGCTTTTGCGATGGCAGCTGCGGTGACGCTGCTCTGTGTCGGTGTTGCTCGGGCAGACCTTGAGCAGCACACGCTGACGCTTCCGACTGTTGCGCCGCAGTTGATTATCCCGTTGGACGCCAACGGCAACTTGATTTACGACTCAACCCAAGCTATGGAGCTGGGCACGGTGTGCAGCGATTCAAGCACCAACGGCAGCGGGACGGGTGATGTTTGCACGGGCGGGGACTTTTATCTAGATGCGGGCAGTAAGTTGGTTTTGGACGCTGATGGGGATAGCTATATTTATAGTGACGCGGACGATTCTGTCAGAATCCTGACGGGTGGAGCTTTCCGAGTCACCATTAACTCATCTGAGGCGATTTTTGGCCAGCTCAGGGCAAACGGACTCGTTTACAGTTCCACCGGCCCCCTCCAACTCGGCACAACCTGCTCTGACTCCGGCACCAATGGCTCTGGTACCGGCGACGCCTGCACGGGCGGGGACTTCTACTTGGACGCTGGGAGTAAGGTTGTTTTTGATGCGGATGGGGATACGTATGCGACCAGCCCATCGGACGATCTGATACAGTTTTATACCGGAGGCACAAGCTATTGGCGGATTGTCAGCAATCAATTGACGTCATACTCCGGCGGTTCGCTGAACATGAACGGTGGACGTGTATTCGATGGAGCTAACGCTCTCCAACTCGGCACCGCAGCGGCCACAACGCACGGCTTGGGCACCGGCGATGTTTTGGCTGGGGGTGACTTTGAAGTGGACGGAACAGCCTATTTCGATAACCAATTGCGCAGCGAGGCACTATTCACAGTCTCAAGCGGTGTTACAAATTATATGCGCCTGCAAAGTGGAGTTGATGACGGCACCATAATGTCGTTAAATATGGGGGGCGGTGCGGACAATGGGAATCTAATTATCACTGCTGGGGCAAACCGCAGTAAAGACCACGACCACGACATCGCAGCAACCAACCCAACCCTATTCATCCACAGTGCAACCGACCCGGACACGGACAATGCGCAGTGGTTGAGTTTAAGTCATGATACCGACAGCGGGTTGATTACAACCGGCAACGGGCCATTGGCTTTGGGGACAGATGCCGCTACTGGGCATGGTCTTGGGGCGGGTGATGTTTTGGCTGGGGGCGCGCTTGAGGTTGATGGCCTGGCTTACTTTGACGAGACAATCTATACCGCCAATGACAAGAGCATAGGGATTGGCGGCTCTTCTTCCAAATACTTTTGGCTAGATTATAGCACTTCGGTTGTAGGAATGCGGCTGATGGGAACAGACATTGACGGTAGCAATACTGACGGGGCGCTGCTGTATGCGAAATATGGCGGGGACGATTTGTACCTTGGGCGGGTTGGGCAGAAGCTTTATTTTGATGGCGACCAGGGGACGCCAGTAATCTACATTGCAGCTGGCGCAACAAACAGACTGGATACGTACGTTTCTGGTGTTAGGGCAACGCAGACATTTTCGACTGGTGTCCGATTTGCGGACGATAAATCCGTGTTTCTTGGTGATGTGTCCGATTATGGCCTTCTGTACAACTCCGCCAACACCCAGCTAGAGCTAAACTCCACCGACGGAGATACAGGCGCAGGCGCAGGAACCGATGTCAACGTGCTAACGGTAAACGACGGTGATACAGACATCACACACACCCTCGATGCAAAAGGCGCAACAACCACAAGCGGCGGTAGCTACGAAGACCTAACCTGCTCCGCAAGCGCTAGCCTAACCACTAGCGGACTTATTCCGGACGGCGCTTGGCTTATCGGTGTCACAACTCGCGTCACAACTGCACTCACAACGGCAACCGACTACAGCGTGGGTGACGGTAGTGACGTAGACTTGTACGGTGTAGCTGGCGCGGTTACGCAAGGGACAACAACGGACAACAGCGACGCCACTGCCACGTGGTCAAACCCCAAGCTAATCGCCGGTGAGGTAACGCTGACCTTCACTGGCACATGCGATGCTGGCGTTATTCGAGTCAACGCCCATTATATGACCGTTGGCGCAGCAACGAGTAACTAAGGGGTGGGAGATGACACAAGATGATTGGAGCAAGGATCGGAACATGGTACTGTTGGAACTGCAACAACAGCGTGAGGAGCAGCGCGAATTCCAGAGCGAGACACGTCGCGACCTTGGCAAATTGCTGGCCGAGGTTTCAGCGCTGAAAGTCAAGGCAAGCGTTTGGGGGGCCGTTGCCGGAGCAATACCGGCAATTGCAGCCGCGCTTTGGGTGCTGTTTAAGTGATTATCGCAATCGACGCAGGGCACGGATGGCCGGACCGAGGCGCAGTTGCAAACGGACTGGTTGAGCACAGCGCCAACCTGGCTCTGGCCAGGCGAGTCTGCGAGCTACTGCGCGACTCTGGCCACAACGCCACGCTGACGCGCGACACTGGCCGACTGGTGTCGTGGGCGACAAGGCGCAAGCGCGCTGAGGGCGCCGACTTGGTATGCAGCATTCACCACAACGCGGCGCCAGACCCGTCCATAGGCGGTGCGCAGGCCTACTTGCTGCCTGGGCCAAGCGATAGGCTCACCGGAGCGGCATGGCGCATCCTAGACGGTCTGCCAGCCGGCCTGCGCCCTGGCAAGGTATTCCAGACGCACCCCACTGACTGGCGCAAGCGCGCACACCGCGTGCTGTCTTCTTTCGGCTCGCCGTCGCTACTGCTTGAGGTTGGCTACCTGACCAGCGCAGTTGACGCGGCGAATTTGCATAGGTATTATAGGCACATCGACACGCTGGCGCGGCCAATTGCGGAGGCGCTGGCAGCCTACTAAGGAGGATTGCCGTGGCGCATGAGGAATCACAGACAACCCCAAAAGCAAGCGACGGCTGGCTCAGCCGCAACACGCTTATACCGCTGTGCTTCGCAGGAGTTGCGGAGCTAATTGCGACAGCAGCGATGTACACCGACATAGCGACTTTTGACCAGTGGGCTGACTTTAGCCAGTGGGCAATGGTCGCGCTGTTTGGCGCAGTCGGACTCGGCACAAACGCCACCAAGGCAATCGCAGCGCTCGCGTCGGCGCGAAAGGCGGACAAGTGAGATGGAGTATTGGATCGCCGCCCTCGTCGGCGTTGCCACAACCGCAATCGGCCTACTCGTTGCGGCCTGGCGACGCAGAGCCAACACGCCAATGCCGCAAATCCCGCAGGACTACGAACCGCAGCAGAGTGAGGTTGACCGCGCAGTTTACCGCGCTACTGAGCGCGCTGAGTCTATCTCTGACCTGCGCGATGCCATCCGCCGTGCTAGCAGGCGAGATTGACGTACCTGAGTTGGAGTTGATGCCGCCGAATCTGCCTGAGCCGTACGAGCAGTCCGACGGGTCTTGGGTTGTGCCGCCGGCTACGTCAGCTGATCTGGCTCTGTTTGTCGCAAGGTGCGTCGAGCGCGAGGCTGTCATTGACGCTGTTGTGGCGCAGTACGAGACCGCACTTGCGGCGCAGCGCAGGCGGTCTGCGGCGCTTGACAAGCAACTGCAGCAGACACCACAGGACGCGTGGCTTTGGTGGGAGGTCGCGCTTGCGGTTGGCGGTGGCGTTGCAGGCGGGGCAGCCGTCGGCCTGGTTTTCGGGTTTCTTGCGGGGGTTAAGTGATGCGCGACGAACCGAAGAGACTAACGCTGCATGAGGTCATAGACGGAGCCAGGCGAGCCGCTGCCAGGGTTGAAAAGTGGCCTGAGTGGAAAAAGCGCTGGGCCGAATCACAACACGACAAGGCGGTGAAATGATGCCAGCCAAGCTACATAAATGCAGCCTGTGCCTGCAAATCAAGCCAGCGCGTGAGTTTCGTAGCACGGGCGGTGGAAGGTTGCGGGCCCGGTGCAAGGCCTGCGAGGCCGCAATACGGAGCGGCGAGCCAGTGCCTGTGCCGACTCATACGCCTGCGACGATGCTGCCAAGGTCAGACACGTACGTGCTGACGTACGCGCAAAATGCGACGCCTGTTGACTCGCACTTCTGGGCGGCGTTGCAGGCGTATGCGGAGCACCGCAAGGCTGTCATCGGCGTCATAGCTGGGCGGTACCACAACCCGACGTCGCATTGGTCAGCGCGCGCCGCGGCGCAGGACTGGTGGGACGGTGAGCTGGAGCCGGTGCTTGTCAGCGGCGAGCATGCGCTTGGGCCAAAGGTTCGGGCTTACACAGGGATCTCGATTCAGCCCACAGCCGTTGACCCGTTGAGCGGTTTTGAGGTTTTCGTCCGCGGCGGGTCTGGTATTTTCGGGCACACAAAGCAGGCGTGGAAGTCTATCCCGTCCGGCAAGCCTGGCTGGCCGCGCATGCTGATCTCGACAGGCGCTTGCACTGTGGCGAATTACACAGAGAGCAAGGCCGGAGCGAAGGCAGAAAAGCACCACACGCTTGGCGCGGTTGTCGTTGAGACGCATGGCAAGTACTTCTGGGTGCGGCACCTGGAGGCAGACGACACTGGCGGGTTTTACGACCTGGACCGCTACTACAGCGCAGCAGGACCGCAGGATCATGACGGCGTTGGAGCCATTGTGCTTGGCGACAGCCACGCGAGCCACCCGGACAAGTCAGCAACCAAGGCCGCGGACGCGCTGATTGCTGACACGCGGCCGGCAGCTGTCGTAGCGCACGACGTGTTGACAATGCACGCCCGCCCCAAGCATAGTGCCAAGCGTCTGACGACCACGTACGACCGCCACAAGTCGTGCGGGACGGTAGAGGACGAGCTCAAGCAGGCACTGGAGCACATCGAGTCGCGCGTGCCGGAAGGCGCACAGGGCTTTGTTGTTGACAGCAACCACCACGACCACATGCTGCACTGGCTCGAAGATGCCGACATCAAGACAGACCCAGAGAACGCGCGGCTGTATCACTGGCTGTGGCACAGAATGCTAACGGACCGAGACGAGACAGGGGAATTCCCGCAGCCGTTCGAACTGTGGTGCAGGGACCGCAAGAGCGACCGTGTGCGGTTTTTGAGGCCAGGCGAAGAGCTTGAGGTCAACGGCGTTGTTTGCGCGTACCACGGGCACGCTGGGCCAAATGGGACGCGCGGCAGCATACTCGGATACGCCAAGATGGGGATCCGGTCTGTCGTTGGCCACAGCCACACGCCTGGTAGGCGAGATGGATGCACACAGGTAGGGACAATAGCCAGCCTAGACCAGGGATACAATCGTGGCCAGCCTAGCACGTGGTTTCACGCGTGCGCCGTGGTCTATCCCAATGGCAAGGTGCAGCTGGTGACACTGGTCAACGGGAAGCACAGGAGGTGAGCATGCGTGTGTATTTGGTTTGCTTGGCAACCGACGACTACTCTGGCGACGTTGTTGAGTCGGCTGTTTTCTTTGAGATGCCGTCGGTTGCGGAGATCGAGCGCCTCATTGGTGGGACGTGTATGCCGCTAAAGCCAGGCGACGACGTAGTGAGGTGTTGTCACGGAGAGCACGTACTTACTGTGACAGTCTACGTCGATGGTCTACCGGATTGCAGTCTGTCAGAGAGCGCCGAAGCGGCAATCCTTGAAGATGCGAGAGCCAATCGCAGCAGCCTGTGCTCGTGGTGCGGGTGCAGTGAGCCAGGAGACCGCGTGCCTATCGGAGCCGCAGAGATAGTCAACGGGACCAAAGTGGTCCGGTACGAAGTCCGGTGCGAGCGCCACCGCCGATAGCTATTGCAATTACAGCGCAAACTGGCATAATGGACTCCAACCAGGAGGTCCATTATGAAGCTCACAATCCTAAGAGAAGAGTTGCGCGCAGCCCTTGACGACGTCGCACCGGCAGCGTCGAAGGAAAACGACAACGCTGTAACGCTCACAGCAAAGGAGTCGGACGTCGTCGTGTCCGCAAGCGGTCACACGCTGCACGCGCAGGCTGACTTCCCGGCCGACGTCGAAGAGCCAGGCATTGTTAGCGTCGACGCGAAGTCGCTGCGCGAAATCTGCGTCCGGCACGACAGTGAGGAGATGGACGTGTCGGTTAACAGAGACACGATGGTCATCAAATGCGACGGCGCTACGCACAAGGCGGCGGTGCTCAAGGCCGTAATGTCTCCCACCGCAACGCCAGACGCGCAGATCGTGTTTGCGCCTGGCGAGCTGACTCGCGCGATCAAGACCGTTCGACACGCGATGGGAGTCGACATCAACCGCAGCAACGTTGCTGGGTTGTACCTGGACGGCAAGGCGCTAGTCGCGACTGACGGCCACCGAATGGCTGTCTGCCCTGTCAAGTACAGCGGGATGTCGCGCAAGGGTCGAATCACAATCGAGATGGTTGACGCAATCCTGCGGCTCGACAGGTACGGCCCGCACAGCCATGACCTTGAGTCGCTCGCCGTTAACCTGTCATTCGCCAACGGTGTGTCGGCATGGTCGCGAGGTAGGCTGGCGAGCTCGCCGTCGTATGAGTCCGATTTTCCATCCTGGAAAGACGTGCTGCCTGATGACTCAGGGCCCACTGTTACTGCAGACGCCAGCGTGCTGGAGTCAGCGTTACGGCGAGCCATGATCGGTGCTGACTCGCACCCAGGCGTAACCCTAGAGGCAAGAGGCTCGTTGGCTGAGTTCAAATACGCCCCGCCAGGAGGTGTGGTGGACTCTTCTGTCACGGCCGAGGTGGAGTGTGTCGGGGAGATCCGCGTTGGATTCAACGGCCGCTACCTGCGCGAGGTACTCGGCAAGGCGTCTGGACAGGTCGTGTTGCGTTGCGCATCACCGGAAGCGCCAATCAAGATCACATGTGGCGACGTCGTCAATGTCGTCATGCCTATGAGGGTTTGAGCCATGACAACCCTAGACCATGACCTGAGATCAAAGGGCGTAGGCTCGTCAGAAATTGCCATGCTTGTGCCAATACCAGGCACAGGCAGGCCAATGTCGCCATGGGGTGGTCCGCACACACTTTGGCGCCGCAAAACCGGGCGCGACGATGGGCCAAAGGAAACAGCCCAAATGAGCCGCGGGCACTACGCGGAGATAGGCCTGCGGCAATGGTACGGAGACCATCACGGGTGCACTCCGTGGGTGCCGCCGACGACGCTACTCGAGCCAGGCATCGTCGATAGCGCCGACGGGCTTGCATGGGTCGGAGGTTGGCTTGTCGCACTTGAGTGCAAGACCGTACATTACAGCCAGCGCAAAGAGTGGGGAGAGCAAGGCACTGACCAGATCCCGGCGCACTACCTGCTGCAGTGCCAGTGGCACTGTCGGGTGCACGGTGCTGCAAGGTGCGACGTGCCAGTTGACTTTGGCGATTCATACGCGCTGTACAGCGTGCCACGTAACGAGCGCATCATGGGTGCCCTGCGGCGTAAGGCTTTGCGGTTTTGGCGCGACCATGTTTTGGCGGACGTGCCGCCGCCGCTTGACCTTGACGACGCAACAAGCTCTTGGCTCAATACCAACCAGGATTGGCGAGGCAGCTATCGTGAGGCAACAGGCGAAGAGGTCGCGCTGATTCACGCGGCACGAGACAACCGCGCAGACGCTGTGGTGGTCAAGGCCGGCAAGCCGCTGTCCGAGGTGCCGCTCAAAGAGGCGATCGGCGAGCTCGACGGACTCACGATTAACGGCGAGGTTGCGGTCACATACAGGCCAGACAAGCGCGGCCGTCGGTCGCTTCGCCTTAAATAACAGCAACTTAGCCAGGGCTTGCAAAAATTCCCGGCTCTGACATACTCGGGACAACACAGGAGGTTTGCGGTGACAGACAAACTGGCACGACGCGATGGTGCGGAAATCGCACCGGTAAAGAAGATTGAGGCAATGCGCGACCTGATCGCACCAGGGTGCAACGCAACCGAGGTTGAGCTGTTTGCATCGGTTTGCAACAGGGTTGGGCTTGACCCTTTCGCCAGGCAAATATACGCCATCAAGCGCGGCGGGCGCATGACGGTGCAGACAAGCATTGACGGCTTCCGTCTTATCGCAGAGCGCACCGGGCAATACCGCGGGCAGACTCCGGTTGAGTGGTGCGGGCCTGACGGCAAGTGGCTGGATGTGTGGCTCGAGGATAGAGCACCGTCGGCCGCTAGGGTTGGGGTCATGCGCGAGGGATTCGCGCAGCCACTGTACGCGGTGGCTCGTACGAAGTCGTACAAGTCCGGTCCAATGTGGGACAAGATGCCTGAGGTCATGATCGCCAAAGTGGCTGAGGCGCTGGCCCTACGCAAGGCGTTCCCGC
>Ga0272440_1004405_pt1 | contig 10071 bp, 3 predicted proteins | sample SSMMMBAug17_FD_192440 | JGI IMG/M metagenome (GOLD analysis project Ga0272440, IMG submission 192440) | Marine sediment archaeal communities from Little Sippewissett salt marsh, Falmouth, MA, United States - SSM-MMB-Aug17 | ecosystem: Environmental > Aquatic > Marine > Wetlands > Sediment ... | reverse complement strand
ATCCTCACTTTTGATTTCATCCATTCCACCTCAAACAATCAATGAAGGAGAAACCTTTGCTCCCATTTCACTGGATACATACATTTCTGTTATGAATGTTGATAAAGATCAAATTAATTGGACTGTTAGCGGTCATAAAAACTTGATAATTACTATTGATAATAATCGAAAAGCAATAATCCTTCCCAACGATGAAAACTGGCATGGCGCAGAGGAAATCACTTTTTATGCAGAAGCCCCTGATCACAACAAAGTAAGTACCAGTGTAGAATTTACAGTCAGACCAGTTAATGATCCTCCCAAAATCTTTGATATTCCAGATCAAACAATTTTTGATTCTTCGAAATTTCAAACCATTGAATTGGATCAATATATTCAAGATATTGATAACGCATATACTGAAATAACATGGTCTGCAAAGGGACAACAGAATCTTTCTGTTTCCATAGCAAACAGGCTTGCAACGATTTCTGTATCAGATACTTCCTGGATTGGATATGAAGACATCACTTTTATTGCCAAAGATCCATCAGGAGAATCAGATGAAAAAAGTGTTAGATTTGCAGTAGTAGGAAAAAGTGAGCCAGTCATCAGTCTGAATCATCCAAAAGTTGTTCATGTAAACCAGAATGAGGAATTTATTGAGCCTGGATATGTGGCAATGGATGATATTGATGGTGATATCACTGAATCAGTGATCGTTCAAAGTGATGTAGATACGCAAACACCCGGTATCTACCGTGTTACATATCATGCGACAGATTCCACTGGCAATATTTCTGATCCTACAGATCGTATTGTAATTGTTAATAAAAATCAATTTCCCACCCAAAAAATATCAGGTAACATCATTGATGAAAGCAACGCACCTGTTGGTGGAGTTGATATTGTTATTACCGGGCAGGGACATACATACGAAACAACCAGTCATTATCATGGTTCTTTTGAACTATTGATTCCAATTACCTTTGATGGTTCTCTTTGGCAAATGAGCCTGACACGAGAAGATTTTTATGCAAAAACCTTAGAATTTTCAGAACCTCCATCCTTTGAAACAATTACATTGTTCAGCAAAGATAGCAATAATGCAGCAGTTATCAATGGGCAATGCTTTTCATACACTGTAGATGGTACTCCAGATGCTTTACCCCAGGTGACCATTCGTGCAAGATCCACAGATGACGATACTGTGATTGCTACAAGTATATCAGACAGTGATGGTCAATACACTCTTGCTGTAGATGTTCGAGATCGCACCTATAGGCTTGAGGCTTTAAAATATGGCTATGAAACACAATCATTTGATACCAGTTCAGCATCAAATATTACTTTGATTCCTCTTACGAAAATAATCATTGAACAACCTGAGAATATGGCAGATCATAACACAGCGCGAAATATGAACAAGGTGACAATCTTTGTCAGCGCCGAACCACCTTTTTCAGACAAAACAAATGAATTAATAGTAAACCTTACAACTGAAAGTTCAAAAACACTTACAATAGAAATGGATTATATTGAAAATGATCACAAGTACAAACTCGAATATCCCAAATATGAAGATTTTACAATAAACCTTCAAGCAGATACCACTGAAGACCAGGATGCAAAAAGTGGATATTTTGTTGAACAAACATTTTCTTTTAAATCTATTGAGAAAACAGCGCAGTTAGTTGTCACAAAAGATGAAACAGACTATCTGATTACCGAACCTTTTTATGTGGAACAGCCTGGATTATCGTCATTTATGATGATTGATCGTGGCGGTTTATCAGGGCTGGATATACCCAAAAAACTGAATTACACCATCAGGGATTATACCTTTCCATTGAATGAAGACCTTTGTGATCACGTTGTTGAATTTGTACTAAAGGATTCTTTTGGTCAAGAAATTAAAATAATTGATAATTCCATTTGTTTGGGAATTGGGTTTGAACCACCAGTAAGTCGAGAAAATCTGATGAACCAGACCTATGAATTGATTCATTCAGAAACAGTAGCGGATTTGCTTAAAGGGCAAGGTCAGGCTGAATCTTCATTTTCAATTTTTGAAAAACATGTGACATTTTGTACATCTCATTTGAGTGCATATGGTTTTCGAAAAAAAGGGGAACAAGGGCAACAGCTTCAAGAATCAAGTTCTGGTGATGATTCTGGTGGATGTTTTTTGAAGTCTATTCTTAACTGGGATGATAATTAAGCGAGCTAAGGAGATATATCAATGCACTTTAAACTCATATTTTTCATAACCTTCTCAATTATCCTGATACCAAATAGCTATGCTGAGGTTATTTTTGATGGCACAATGAAAGCCTCGACCAAAGGAGAAGTATTAACAGGAAATTTTGAAATCTCTGAAGAACAAGGCATAATAAATGGCAATAACCTGTTCCACAGTTTTAGTAAATTTAATATTAATGCTAATGAAACAGCTACATTTACTGGCTCAGACCATATTCAAAATATTATCAGCCGGGTCACAGGTCTGGAAAAATCTATAATTAATGGTAAATTATCCTCTCAAATGCCTCAAGCCAATTTTTACTTGCTGAACCCATCAGGTGTCATTTTTGGAGAGAATGCAACAGTGGATGTAAAGGGATCTTTTCATGTCAGTACTGCGGATTACATTGTTATTAATAATAAAGAATCATTTGATATCCATTCATCAGTACCAATTCTGTCAACTGCCCCACCAAAAACCTTTGGTTTCCTTGATAAAAAAAATGGGGAAACCATTGGAAAAATCGAAATCATTGGAAATAATTGTTTAAATGATAGCATTGGAAAAACAATCTCCTTTATTGGGGAATCTATTGAAATAAAAGGAAGTAAACTATCTTCTCCAGAGGGTAGAATTAACATAGTGGGAGTTCAATCGTCTGGAGAAATAACGTTGATTGATTCTGGTATTAAAAGCACAGAAAATATAAAAGGTGGGAGGATTACGATATCTGACTCTTCTGAAATTGATGTTAGTGGTGAATGTTCAGGTGATATTTTCATTGAGGGTGATGATTTCTTTTTAAAAAAAGACAGCAAGCTGAAAGCTATTACCAAATCTGGTGATGGTGGTATTATCAAGATCAATGTTAATCAAATGGAAGTATATGATAGATCAGGAATTCAAAGTTCTGTATATATGTCTGAAAATGGAAATGCTGGAAACATCAATATTGATGCAAAAAATATCGTCTTTTATAATTCTTCATTTATTTCAGCCCGAACTTATGGAGCGGGCAAAGCTGGAGATATATCAATTGAGGCTTCAGAGGATATTACATTTGATGGAAGTATCGAAATTTTTTCTGATACAGATTCCAGTGGCGATGCTGGTAGTATTCAGCTAAATGCAAGCAATATATTATTTTTAAATGGTTCAGGTCTGGGTAATCAAACAAATGGTTCTGGAAATGGTGGAAACATATCACTTTATGCAAATAATTCCATTCAATTTATGGGGACTGACCATTTAGGAAACCCCAGCGATATAACAACATACAGCAAAGGCAGCGGCAATGGCGGAAATGTGCATATTCATACAAACTATTTACTATTAAAAGATGGCAGTAAAATCTATGCTAATGCTGAAAATGAAGGAAATGGCGGGAATATCTTTATCAATTATGAAACAAATAATAATGAATTAACGAAACTCAATACTGAAAATGCTATTATTGAACTTTCTGGCTTTAATCCTCATGGTGAAAGTATTCAAGGCTTTAATACTTGTATTTCTTCACAATCTGAGCAAATAGGGAAAGCTGGAGATATTTATATCAATACTAATGCAATATCAATCAAAGATGGTGCATATGTTTCCAATACAACTTCTGGTGATGGTGACAGTGGTATGATTCATATTTCAAGTGAATCACTTCAGATTAATGGAAAGACGTCTGTCATCAGTGAAGATAAATTTTTGCAAACGCAAGATGACTTTATAGATCAACAAATGGAATCAAAGAAAAAAAAATTGAGTGGCATTTACTCACGTGCTGAAAGCCAGAATTTTTCAGACAAAACTGGCGGCAAAATAGAAATTTTATCTGAAAATTTGACACTTTTTGATAATGGTATCATCACTACTTCCAGCACAGGAAAAAGAGATGCTGGAAATATTAATTTAGAGGTCAATACCCTGGTCATGGATACAGATTCATCCATAGCATCAGAGAGTATGGCCAAAGCAGATGGCGGTGCTGCGGGTAAAATTTCTATCCAGGCAAATGATTCCATTACCATACAAAACAACAGCACATTAACTACAGAAGCAGTTAACACCATTTCAACAGACAAATCATTAGATAATGGCAAGATTGTCATTGATACAATAAATCAATTATTGCTGAAAAATGGAAAAATTACTACCAGTGTCAAAGGTGGAGCTGGTCATGGCGGTGATATTGATATCAATGGAAAAGATGTTCTCATGGATAGCAGTGAAATCATTGCCAATGCGTATGAGGGTGATGGTGGAAATATTCATATTGTATCAGAAGTATTTGTTCAGTCACCAAAAAGTCTGGTTGATGCATCATCAGAAAAAGGAGTTGATGGTATTATTGATATTGAAGCACCTGATACAGATCCAGGGAAAGACCTGGCCAAACTACCATCAAAATTTATGGATGTATCCAAATGGATAAAAAAACCTTGCTCAAAAAGATACAACTACAAAGCCAGTCAATTCATACAAAAAACCTATCATGCAATGCCTCTTCCCATAGAAAACTGGTTGTCCAGCCGCCCATTAATGACAAATCATATGACAGATTTAAATCACCATAAAATCAATGCCGCGATATCTTTGTTTAATAAAGGAAATTTTGGAGAATCTGCCGCAAATTTAGAACAATTAATCAGCCAGATAGATAAAACCAATAATGCATTTGCAGATGTATTGTTTTTCTTAAGTCATGCTTATCGGCATTTGGGATTACATGAAAAAGCCATCTCAATCATTAATAATCAAATTAACATGCCTCAAAATGCATATTCTTCTGCAATATATCATAATATACTTGGCGATATTTTCTTAAGTTTTGGAAAAATCGAAAAAGCTATTGATTGCTTTCAAAAAGCAAAAAAATACGCCAAAAAAACAAATGATCCATATGTTTTAGCAAGTGTTTATAACAATATTGGCATCACTTTTGCCATTGAATGGGACGAAGATGCTGCGATGTCCCTTTTCCATGAATGCCTTGAACAAATAGAAAAACAAGACAATCAAACACAAAAATCCATTGTATTGGCAAATATTGCACGTGTTATTTTTAAGTCTGGCGAGATTGAAGATATTATTGGGAACATTGCCAAAACATTCAATCAAATAAAAAATCTGCCTGCATCATGGAATAAAGGAGCTGCTTTAATATCAATCAGCCAGATTCTTTATAAGCTTCAGCATAATGATCAATTAACACAGTTAAAATATAATATCCTTTTGGAAACCCAGGAAACAGGTAAGCAAATTAATGCAAAACGAATACTATCTTATGCCTATGGCTATATGGGACGGCTGTACGAAGATCAAAAACGCTATTCAGAAGCATTACGATTAACCAACAAAGCCATATTTCATGCTCAGAGGGGAAATTTTTCAGAAATTCTATATGTGTGGCAATGGCAATCAGGGCGAATCTTAAACAATTCTTTACAATATGATAAAGGCATTCTTGCGTTTCAAAATGCAATCAAAACCCTTAAACCCATTCGCAATGCTTTATATAAAGGTTCTTATGACAATTTGAATATATTCAATGACCAGGTAAAACCGGTCTATATTGCTCTTTCAGGCTTGTTTTTGCAGCAGGCTGGAATGATAAGCGATATACAAAAAAAACAGTATTATTTTCATATGGCAATTGATGTGATGGAACAACTTAAAATCGTTGAGTTGGAAAACTTTTATGTTGATGAATGTATCTCTGAAACAAGACATTTAAGCATTAAAAATACTATCCCGCCAAAGACAGCATTGATATATACCATTTCCTTTTCTAATCGAATGTCTTTATTGCTTTCATTGCCAGATGGCAAGATCAGGCATTTTGTGATTTTCATTAATAATAAAGATTTAGATGACCTGGCCAGTCAATTTCGAAAACGATTACAGACCCGAATGACGAATCGTTATCTACATGATGCATGGAAATTATATGATTTATTCATTAGTCCCATAAAAGATCTGTTAGATACAAATGGCATTGAAACTCTGGTGATAGTATCTGATGGTTCTCTACGTTTGATTCCTTTTGCAGCATTACATGATCATAAGCATTTTTTAATTGAAAAATATGCTGTTGTATCGATTCCTGCGATTCGATTGACTGCTGACTCATCAGGTTCAAAGAAATTAAATAAAAAAATTCTTTTGGCAGGTCTTTCTGAAGCAAGACAAGGTTTTTCTGGCTTACCAAATGTTGTGGGCGAATTAAAGGAAATAAAAACGATAATGAATGCGGAAGTCATGATGAAGTAACATCTATTGTATCAAAAGAGTTTTACAGGCAATATAAAGAGGGTAATATTTCCAAGGCAAAGGCTCTTCAAAATATACAAAAGGTTTTAATAAACATTCCTGCATTTCGTCATCCAGCGTATTGGGCTCCTTATTTATTAATTGGTGATTGGAAATAAGAGAGGATTTATGAAATTATTAGAAAAAACGACTATTATTTACATTTTTATTTGTGGTTGGTTGGTCCTTTTTTCTCAAGCACCTGTTTTTTCAGAAACGCTTGATCCAATGAACAATAAGACGATGCCCAAATACAAGCCACCTTACGATAAAAAAATTCTTACTGACAGAAATAATACAGTTCGTGGATTTAATATTAACCAATATCATAAATATGGTCGTCGCAGTGGTGTTTCAAAGGGTCAGACACGCGGATTTAGTATCAGTCAGTATCATCAATATGGGCGGCGTCGGGGTGCAACATCTGGGCAGACACGCGGTTTTAATATTAATCAATACCATAAATATGGTAGAAGAAAAGGAACACTTCATGGAAAGACAAGAGGATTCAGTCTCAATCAATATCATAATTATGGGCGTCGTCGAGGTGCTATCCAAAATTTAAGACGCGGATTTGCCATCAGTCAATATCATAAATTTGGTCGGCGAAAAGGTGCAGCGACAAATCAATCCCGTGGAGATGAGCCTGCTATAAACATTCCAAAAGTTATTATTCCCATTTGTCCAGAACATGTAGGATGGACCTCAAATGAGAGTCCAAACATATTTTTTTACATTTCAGCTCCCTGGCCTTATAAAATTGAGTTTGCAATAAATGAGTTCGATATTCTCAAACCTGAACCAGTTTTGGAAGTTTCTTTTGATAATATCCAGCATGAAGGCATCTACTGCGTCAGTTTGTCTGATTGTGGCATCAAACTAAAACCAGACATGGAATATGAATTCTTTTTTGCAATTGTCCTTGATGAAATCGAACGAACCAGTGATATCTTAACCAGTGGCGCTATCAAATATGTAAAGATGGATGAACAAAGACTTCAAAATATTCAAGCTGATAATGCACACTTTTTTTATGCAAAATCAGGTTACTGGTTCGATGCATACGCCTGTCTTTTTGAGGCTATTAAACACAGCAATTCAAACAACTTGCTTAAAGCCCATCATGCGTCTCTTTTAAATCAAATTCATCTGTCAAAAGTTGCTGCTGTTGATACTTTTATTGCACCATAATTTTAAGGCTTTATTTGTAGCTTTGTATTTGTTTCAAAGATTTTTGTCCATACTGGCTTTCTGGATTAAGGCGATGTGCTTCCTTATATTTCAATAGGGCTTGATCTGTCTTACCTGAGGCTTTCAATGCATTTCCCCATTGATAATAATATTTTGCTTCATCAGGTTCTATTTCAACAGCCTTTTCAAATTTTGATAAAGATGCTTCAAAATGTCTCTGCTTTAATAAAACACTGGCCCAAATAAAATTTGCAATTGGAACATGTTTATCTAATTGTGTGGCTTTTTCACATTTTTTGATGGCCTCTTCTGACTGATTTAATTCAGCTAAGGCATAGCCAAAAAAGGCATATGCAAATGAAAAGTTAGGGTCTATTTCCAGGGCTTTTTTGCATTGAATGATGGCTTTTTCTGGATTTTTTTGTTCAATAAGCGCATATGCCCATAAGGCATATCCCCAAATTGAATTTGGATTTATTTTCAAGATGGTTTGACAGTTTTCAATGGCTTCGTCCAATCGTTTAAGCTGAATCAATGCATGAACCAGATCAATATATATCCAGACATTCTCGGATTCTAACGAAATAGCTTTTTTAAACTTTTTAATGGCTGATTTTCTTTGATTAGTCGCAACTAATGCTGTAGCCCATAAAGAATAAATTTCAGCACTTGTTGAATCAACTTTGCTTGCTTGTTGAAACTTGTCAATGGCATCAAGGGGGTTATTGAGATGGTTCATCAACATATTTCCCCAGGCAATGTATGGGCTGATATTACCTGGTGCCAGAGTAATTGATTTTTGGAATTTGCTTGCAGCGTCTTCATATTTATTCATCTCAATCAAGGCATTGCCCCAGCGACAATATACATTTGAATTTCCAGGTTCAAGTCGAGCTGCAAGCTTATATTTGCTGACAGCCTTTTCAGGTTCATGAAGTTGATATGTCAACAAATCACCCCAGTTCATATATATTCTTGCATTTAAGGGATCTATTGATAAGGCTTTTTTATATTGGGACAAAACTTTTTCAGGCCTGCCAGCTTCAACATAAGCTGCTGCTAATTTTGTATAGATTTCAATATCATCAGGGTTAACCTGAAGACATTTACGATATTTTAAAATCGCTTTTTGAGGTTGTTTTAACCATCGTAGAGCATCTGCAATCATATAATTTGCAATTACATTATTGGAAAACAGCTTTTCGGCAGTGTTGTATCGAACTAGTGCTTCACTATGATTGCCTTGAATGGAATAAATAAAGCCTTCCAATATATAAGCATGTGAAATATTCTTTTTACAAGGCTTGTTTTTTCGAATGGTTTGTATGAGAGACTTTATCGCGCTAATATCTCCCTTGACAAAATAGTCCACGCCAATTGTCATTGGAGATAGTAACTTTAAAGAATGCAAAGCAGCATTTCGAATCAGTTTTTTTATGTGTTTTGGTTCTCCAGCAAAAGATCTTGATGGTTTTCCAGTAATACGTAATTCAAGGGTCAATTTGTCTGTTAACATAAGATTGCCATTAATACGATTCTTTTTTAAACCAATCAATTGAAAAATCGTATTTGTGATCATATTTAATGAAAAGTCCATTCCTGGAATCATAATGCTTTTTTCTTCATTATAAGACTCAATGACAACAGCTTCAGACTCACTTTTATCCCGACTTGCTAAGGTTTTAGATTGCCTTCTGATATCATCCTGGGCATCAATAAATAATTGTGCTACCACTTTACCACTATATCCTTGTTCTTCTAATGATTTTGGAACGTCGAATGGCTCAATAACTGGTAGTTGTTTAGAAAAATTGAGATAGGTTTGGACAACAAAAACAACAACAGCAACAACTAACAAAATCTGAATAAAAATGTATGAAAGAGACTTGATATGTTGACAGAAGTTTATAAAATTTTCAGTTGATTCAACAAAGTTCTCAATAAAAAATTTCTTTTTGCCTTGGGAAGGAGTTGAATTGACACAAAATATTTGCCAGGGAAAGTTTCCAAATGTAGGATTAATATATTTAATACAAAGCATAATAAGCATTCTTTTTTATATTAATTGAAAGGTTTGGATGTGTATTTTTCATATTCAAACTTTTATAAGTAATACTCTAATAAAGATTATAATTTATACTTTGTAATCACATTATGCAAAAACCATTCAATAATATTAGATTTATTGTTTGCATTATAAGAATTTCTGACTAACCGATATCAATAGCGGGTAGTTATGGTTGTAGGTAAGTGTATTTAAAACTTTTATAGTTATTTTTAATCTTTGCTATAAAGAGTAAGCTACTCTTGTATCATAACAATTAGTTGACCTTTATTAATCTGAATAAAAGCAT
>Ga0272440_1004404_pt1 | contig 10073 bp, 3 predicted proteins | sample SSMMMBAug17_FD_192440 | JGI IMG/M metagenome (GOLD analysis project Ga0272440, IMG submission 192440) | Marine sediment archaeal communities from Little Sippewissett salt marsh, Falmouth, MA, United States - SSM-MMB-Aug17 | ecosystem: Environmental > Aquatic > Marine > Wetlands > Sediment ... | reverse complement strand
AACAGCGCAAAATATTACTTTTGAAGGTACAGGAACAAATAGGTCAATCTCAATTACTCCAACAACAGATGCATTTGGACAGGTAAGTATAACAGTTTCATTAAAAGATGAAAGCATAACTGTTACTGATTCATTCATGCTTACTGTTAAAAACGAAAATGATCCGCCAAAAATTTCAGATATTCCAAATCAAACAATTGCAGAAGATAATGTATCCGGTGCAATTAACTTTAAAATCAATGATATTGACAATGATCTAAACTCATTGAAATTATCTGCTGTTTCATCAAATCTGACTTTAGTAACAGCGCAAAATATTACTTTTGAAGGTACAGGAACAAATAGATCAATCTCAATTACTCCAACAACAGATGAATTTGGACAGGTAAGTATAACAGTTTCATTAACTGATGGAAGCTTAACTGCTACTGATTCATTCATGCTTACTGTTACAAATGTTAATGATCCTCCAAAAGTTTCAGATATTCCAAATCAAGAAATTTCAGAAGATACAGTAACTGGTGCAATTAACTTTACAGTCAATGACATTGATAATGATCCAAATTCTTTAAATTTTACTGTTTTATCGTCTAATACATCAATAGTTGAAAATCAAAATATAATAATTGCTGGTACTGGAACAAGCAGAACAATCTCAATAACACCAACAAAAAATCAATTTGGGCAGCTAACAATTACAGTAATCTTAAGTGATGGAAGTTTAACTGATATAGATTCATTTATGCTTAATGTGACTGAAGTCAATGATAAACCAATAATAGCTAACATTGAAGATAAAATAATTGATGAAGATACTGCATCAGATCCTATTAGCTTTACAATAAATGATATTGATAATAATCCAGATTCATTGATACTTTCTGCATCTTCTTCTGATACCTCAATTGTAGAAAAGCAAAATATTAAATTTGGAGGAGATGGGGCAAACAGAACAATTCAGATAACACCAACTTCAGATAAATATGGACAGGTAATAATTACAGTAGCTCTTAGTGATGGAAGATTAGAAGTAACTGATCAATTCATGCTGACAGTAAAAAATGTAAATGATGCGCCTAATATAGAATTATCAAATTCAAAATTTTCTTATATTGAAAATACTGCTTCTGTAAATATTGCCAGTGATGTGAAAATTACTGATATTGATGATGATCAACTTACAGAACTTGTCGCTATAATTACAAATGCTGATATAGAAGATTCGTTAACTTGCACATTGCAAAGTGATCTAGAAATTAATACTTCAAGAAATGCTGATAAATATACACTAACTGTTGTTGGAACAAAATCCATTGAATCTTATATATCAGTACTTGAAACTTTAAAGTTCATAAATACAAGTAACTATTGTGAAGAACTTACAAGAACTATTTCGATTTCAATAACAGATAATAATTCAAATGACCAGGGTAAAGGTAAGAAAACAGGCACAGAAGTTTTTATTTATTTCATTGTAGAAAATGATAAACCAGAAATAATATTATCAAGTAGAAATTTTTCTTTTTTTGAAAATACCCCTGCTATAAATATAACAAAAAACATTAATATAACTGATTACGATGATAAACAACTTACCGAGTTTGTTGCTATAATTTTAAATGCTCACAATGAAGATTTTCTGACATGCACTTTTCAAAATAATTTAGATATAAAAACTGAAAGACTTATAGGTAAATATACATTGTCTGTTTATGGAATAAATACAATTGAATCATATTTATCTGCAATTAAATCACTAAAATTTTTCAACTCCAGTGATGATCCAGGAAAATATACAAGAAATATCTCTTTTTTAGTAAAGGATAATAATTCAAATAATCAAACAGATGACATTAAAAGTGACATTAAATATATATCTGTTGATTTGCATGTGAATAATGATGCTCCCATAATAGAATTATCAAATACATTATTTGATTTTGAAGAAGGAAGTGAAATTTTATATATAGCAGAGACAGCTCTGCTAACTGACGTAGATGATACAGAAATGACTGAGCTGATTATTAAAATAAATAATGGATTTGAAGCTGATAAAGATGTTCTTTATTGTAATTCATTTGGTTCACAGCTTACATCTGATAATACAGGAACAATAGTTGTGAGCAATAAAGGTTCTTTGCATGATTACTTATCAATTATTAGATCTGTCACATTTATTAATACTAATCAAGAAGACCCAAGTTCAGCTACCAGAAATATAAGTTTTTTAATTAAAGATAATAATTCTAAAGGGGATGGGGATGGTACAAAAAATCACGCTATTAATGTCAAGATTAATGTTATTCCAGTAAATGATAAACCTATAATTTTGATAAATGAAAAAATCAGTTCTATTCAGGAAGGTGCCAAGTCAGTTCAAATATGCACCTTCTCTATCTTTGATGTTGATGATGAAATAATAGATATTAAAGTAAATTCAGATAACTCTGACCTTATTCCATCTGAAAGTCCAAATTTTAATGTGTGTAATAATAATGAATGCCATACTTTACCACATTCATGGTCATCAATGAAGCTAACTACTGTTATATTAAAACTATTAGCTGGAATGGATAATAAAAAAAATATAAATAGAGATGTAAATCAAGATGGTAAAATTGGCTTTAGTGAAATTATTCATACCTTTAAACAACTTGCAAATAAAGAAATAAGTTCTTCTCATAATTTTAATTTAATAATAACTCCATTAGATTATCAATCAGGAAATGTTAATATTACAATTACAATTCTTGATGGTAATGGAGGTATTACATTTGAGACACTCCAGTTAAACATTATACCTGTTCCTGACCCTCCAATAATCAATATTGAGTCAACTATTAATGGAATAGAAGATTCCTCAATTCCAATTCCATTTAATATCAGTCTTCAGGATAGTGATGGTTCAGAAATTTTGACTGATCTAAGAATTTATAATGTCCCTGATAATGCAGCTATAGAGCCTGGAGAAATAACAAATACAAATGAAGAAAAGTATTATTCAGTAGATTTAGAAGATTATCATGAAGTTGTATTTCATCCAGCTAAAGATGATAGTCATGACTTAGAACTATTAATAAAAGTATTTACTAAAGAAAAATTATTAGAAGATGATATTAATAATTCTAATATGGCCTTTACTACTGAGTTAATCAATATAAAAATCGAAGCTGTACCTGATATTCCAAAAATGACTATTAATGAAGAATTTACTGGTAAGGAAAAACAACCAATCAAAATTAATATTATGGAGCTAAAATGCTCAGACTACGATGATTCAGAAAGTATCAATGATATTTCATTTGAAGGAATACCTGATAATGCAATATTATCACATGGTACAAAGCAGAATGGAATTTGGACTATAAATTTTTATCCATATGAATGCAAAGATATAAGTTCCCCTAATTGTAATAAGAACATTTTGGATATCATTGAAAATCTTACAATTACTCAATATAACGATAACATGCCATTATCTTATGACTATGCCAGATACCCAATTATTACAAAAACACATTCAATAGAAAAATCAAATAATAAATTATCTGAAGCTAAAGAAGCGCATTTTAATCTTATAATTGAAAAGCAAAAAATTAAAGACAACATAGAAGGTAATTGCTTTATAATATCATCAGGAATTGATGCATTGAAAAAGAAGAAATATAAGAATAAATATTATATTCTTGTATTATTGATTTTAAATACTTTGATTTGTTTAAACTTTTTGTCTTTTATTATGAGTTTCTTATTTAAAAATAAATTAATCAAGTATAAAAAAAATATTTATATTTATTCATTTATAATATCGACAATATCTTTCTATTATACTGTAAATCTATATGCTTCTGATATTACTGACAATACACAGTTTTCAATAAATAAAAATAATTCTTTAAATCAGATTAAAGAAGACTTTAAAAGTAAATTCCATAATTATAAAAATAGCTTTATTGATGATTCTATTTATATTAAATTACATGGTTCATATGTAATGGAAAACTTTGGTAAAGGAAACACTGATGAATTATTTAGTCTACCAATAAATTCTGCTTTTACAAACTCACCTGGTATAGGTGTTTGTATAGGTAAAATTATGAAATTTCAAAAAAATAAAATGAATAAAAGTATAGCATATTACTCAATGGAAGGTATGTTTGAATATTTATTTTCATTTAATGATAATATGGATAAAAAAGATTCATCTATAGAAGTAATTAATTTATATTTAAATTGGAAGGTTACAACAACTATTCCAGGAATCCAAAGTATGGAATTATATGCAATGGCAGGTTTAGGTGTTTTGTGTGCAAAACAAAACTTTTCTTATAGAGGGCTTCAGTCTAAAAGTATAGGTAATTATGGGCCAAGCATAAACCTTGGATTTGGATTTGATTACTATATTAATCCAAAAAATTCAGTTGGATTAGGACTTATTCACACTTCTGGTAGTAGTAGTGTTAATTTTATAAAGTATAACGTTTTTTCATTAGTTTATACATTTCATTTAGATTAAGCTCAATTAATATTTTGTTTTTACAAACATAGATATAATTCAGAACATCATTTCAAATTCATGGAGAATAATTATGAAATTTAATAATAAACAACAGGAATTGCACAAGGTTATTATAATTAATTTTTTATTATTAGTAATTTATAATTCAATAGGATGCAATACAGGAAAAGAAAGTGCCAAAAATTATATTGATTATGCAAAGAGATTGCAAATAAAAGCAAAAATTTGCGTTAAAAAGTCTAATCAAAATAACTTAAATCATGCAAATAAATTTTTGAAAGATGCTAAAATTGAGTTAAATAATGCTAAAAAAATAAAAGTACAAACAGATAAAAATGACAAATATTATGAAGCGAAAAAATTAGCTGAGAATGCTGAAAGCAAATATCTTGAAATAATAGGTATTTTTAAAGATGATATTTTGAAGTTAGATAATCTTATCAATAAAATGAAAAAAAATAGCTATTTAAAAAATGAAATATTTTATGATAAAAAGATACAAGATGATTTAGTTAATACAACTCTAATTAACCAGGATTTTACTAAAATAAAAAATAAATTTGATAAAAGAATAAAAAAATGCAACTCAGTTTTAAAAAAATATATAGATTTTGTTACAAAACAGTATAATGCTTTTGATAATAAAAAAATTGAATTGTCAGTTTTAAAGAAAAGAGATCAAGTTAAAAAACACCTTGATGAAGCTATAATAGCTAGTAATAAAATAAAACAGGATAATTATATTGATAATTTAGAAAAAATGTATGTTAATTTAGAAAAAGCTGATATTCTAATTAGTGATATTAAGCAAGTTTGTTTAGTATATGATAAAAAGTTGAAAAATGAACAGATGTTATTTAACCAAATAGTAAAAAAAGAGAATATACCAGAAGAAAAACAAGTGCAATTTCAAAATTTATTATCAAAGGTGAAAAAAGCTTTAGGTGATAAAAGATGTGAAGATGCCAAAATCTTTTTTGCCCAAATGGAAAAATATATAGATGATTTAAAAGAGGATATAATTGAAAATAAAAAATTAGTTGATATTAAAGATAAGAGTAAAAAGCTATCGGAAGCCTTTACCTATTTAAAAAATAATTTCAAAGATTTATATAAAGACTCAAAGAATATTATTGATTCATCATTAATAAAGCTTAAAACTGACGAAATTTTAATACAAGATATTCAAAACTTTAGTGATTTAAATAATGAGTTAGATAAATTATTAGATAAGTTTTTTAATAGTATAAATATTACAGCAAAAAACAATTTTGATGATTTACAAAATAAAATGAAAAAAATGAAAATTATTGTCAAAAAGGATAAATTATCAAAAATATTAACAATTAATAAGCAGATAATTGAATATTATAAGAATTTAAAACCAGATACAAATATTTTAGACAAATTTATAACTTTAGCAAAAATTAATAGTTCTATTGATGAAGCGGTTAAATTAATAAAAGAAATTAAATTAAAACCATTTAATATTAACATTTCAATTGCTGTGAAATCTAACTCCACAATACCAACAGCTTTTAATACTATTAGAAATGCAATAAATAGTTATTCCTTAACAATTGCTGAAATGGATATTAATAATATTGTAGATTACAATATAAAAATATATTTAGCCTATGGTAAGGAGCCTGAAGAAATAAAAATTGAAGATTTACTTAAAAAAAAGAGTATATATGTGCCTGATGATATTTTTGCTGCTGATAAGCAAATTACTTCAGCTAACAATAACTTAAGAATAGAGTCAGATCATATTAACAAAATAATTTATTTGATTTCATCAAGCATTTATGGCAAAATTAAAGAAACACCAAAAGAATTTATTAAAAAAGTTACAATTGATAATAATGTATCCTTTAATTGTATTATGGTTGCTAACTATAAGCATGATGCTCTTGTAGAACTTTCTAAAAAAAATCGAGGTGAATCTTTCTCGAATTGCTTAGATCAAAAAATGATAGAAGAAAAATTGATGGAAATAATAAAACAATGATATTTTGCCTTTAGTAGGTAGATATATTTTATCCAATAATAATTATCTTTTAACGCTCCTATAAAAATATTAGCTGAGGAGTTATTTAACATAAACATCATAGTTTGCTTTAAATATGAAACAAATAAATATTATAATTGTAACATTATTTTCAATAGCTATTTTAGCCAGCATTATTTCCTATCAGTTTTTTATTGGAAATGATTTTTATAGTTTTGGTACTTCAAAGGCCAACATGATAGCTTCCATAATTACAAAAGATTATTTAAATAGAAAGGCACTAGAAAAAGAGCTGTCAGATGACATTCATAATATAAAAAGATTTGAGATTGTAATAAATTGTCATGATCAGAGTCTTAAAGATTCTATTGTAGAAATCATTGGATTTTCTAAATTATCATATAAAGCATATAATTTTAATCAACAAGATACATCTTCTGTTATAAATGAAAGTTTAAAACAAATAACATTTAATGGTAGAAAGCTCTATGTTTTTTATCCTGAATTTCTTACAGAAGAAGACAAAGAAAAAAATATAGATATTATTCTTATTATACCAGAGCAAAACCTATATTTTATTGAATTATTCATTATAAATGTATTTCCGAATTTTTTTACATATAAACAAAAAATTCAAGAATCAAACCTAAAGATAGTTTTAGTTATACTTCTTTGTTTTTTTTATCTCCTCCTCATAATTATTCTATATTTACATTTTTCTACTTCTGAAATTATCCCTAATAAAAAGTCGGAAGAAAGATTTTGTGAATTTAAAGACATTACTAAAAGCAAATATTATACTTTTAGAAAAGCACAAGATACTCAGTACAATAGGTCTGTAGTTTTAAAAGAACCAAAAAGTAAATATAAAGATGATAGTAATCATATTTGTATCAAAGCTTTGAAAGATGAATATGATCAATTAAATAAAATTAAACATCGTAATATTGTTGAGGTTTTTGAATTTGATGATAAACGAAGAGCAATTATAATGGAATATATTAATGGAAAAAATATTAGTGAAATTATGAAAAAAGTAAATCAGGGACTTGATATTGATTTAGCTGTTTATTTAGTTTTAGAAATATGTGAAGGTTTAGAATTTGCACTCTCAAGAGATGCTATTCACCCCGATTTTAGCCCTGATAATATTTTAGTATCTTTTGAAGGAAATATAAAGATTATCGATTTTGGTACCTCAAGATTTGTTCAAGGAAAAGCCCAGTATAATTATATAAATCAAGGAGAACTTTTAACTGAAAAATCAAATATATATTCACTTGGCATTATTTTTTATGAAATATTGACAAATTATAGAATAACTCAAAAATACAAAATTATTCCTCTTGAAAAAAAAGATAATGCAATTCCTGATGGTATATGCAGTATTGTCAACAAATGCTTAGAAGAAAATACAAATAAAAAATACAAAAGCATCCAAGAAATAAAAAAAGATTTAATAAATCAAAAAGATTTTCTTAATATAAAATACAATAAAAATAGTTTAATTAAATATATGAATGAGATTTTTAATAATTAATAATAATATAAGTTTTTAAAATTTTAAATTGGAAAAAACAAATAATGCAATTTTTTAACTACTTTAATAGTGTACAATTTGATATTCAAATAGAAATATCTTTATTAAAGGAACATTTTTCAAATAACCTTAATTATACGTTTCCTTGTATTAATGATTTGAATCCAATTGCAAGATTAATTGATATTAACTATAAATTTTTTAATGAGCATGAATATAAACCAGGCTATTTACTTTTACAAAAAGATCAGTATTCTTTTATTCAAGATGGAGAATTGCACATTAATAATATTGATATTGAAAAATTTTGGCAAAATGCTTTTTTAAACAATTATAGTTCAGATCTTTCCATTATTAAACTTGATGATAAGGTTGATAATAATACAATTTCACCTGAAAGTTCTATATTTTTTTGTAAGAATAAATATTATTTTTTCCACCCTCCATGTCCAAACTGTGGCAACATGCTACAATTATGTAAAAATGATGATATGCTTAGTGATTTTGGTTTGCAGACATATACAAAAACAATATCTCGGTATTTATATTGCCCTGACTGTATTGATGATCATAATTTTTTTTATTCATTTTCAACCAACAAATCAGAGTCTCCTTTAGTTGTTGGGTGCTGGCAGCTAATTAAAAATTATTCAAAGATAGTTCATAGTCAAATAGATTATAAAGCAATACCTTGCGTTGATTGTCCTAATTCTAATGAGTGTTATAGAAATGAATATTCAAATTTTATTCCTGATATAATACCCTTTTCTTTTTACCCATTTTATATGTTAATTTTTGATTCAGAAGCATTAACAAAAACTGAAATGATTAAATTATTGTCTGGTGTTACTTTTCTTAAGCAAAATGATACATTAGCAGATAAACATTTGTTCTATTTTATGAAAAATAATAGTCCAGCACCATTATTTTATGACAATAGAACTAAAGAATATTTCTCAACTTCAGAAAGAAAACACACAGCTTCAAACAAGTTAGAAATCAAAGAAAATATCAATAAAGAAATTTTTGAAATTCTTGTTAATATTCAAAAAAAATTGATAAAATCAGAATATGGAAAATCAAATTGGGAAATACTACCTACAGAATTGCAAGGTGATGATCAAATAGAAAAAAGGTATCAAGAAATACTAAAAATATATACTCAAACGCCTGAATATGCACCTACAATAGTAGAAAAATACTTAAAAGATAATAAAATTCCTAATGCTGTAGTTGATAAGTTAAAATTCCGGTTTTATGATAATCAATTAAACCAAGAGGATAATGTTATAAATTACAAACCTGACAGGCAAAATAGGAATAATTTACAAAAAGAAGATATTTCTATTGATTCAATTTCTGAAGAAGAATTGCAAAAATTTTTTACTGAATTATTTGTTGAAAAAAATAATAAAGATGATAACTATCCAATAATAATAAAAAAAATTTTTCAAATATTTGATACAATTTTTGATGAAATTGAACAGGTTGTTTCAAAAATTAATGTAGAAATTATTAAAAAAAATCATGATCTAACATTAAGGAAATTAATATTAAAATATTTAAAAGATGATGCAGATTTTAAAGAATTTGAGAAAAATATAAGCTTAATCTCAAAATATTACAGGATTCATCAAGAAGTTAATAAAGATGCTATTGAAAAAGTTTTTACAAATTTATTAATAGAATTAGAACCACCTGAAACAATAAGTTTTTTTGAAGTAAGAAAAATTTATAAAGAATACATAGAAGAGTTTAAGAGCAAAAAAAATGAAATTTTTAAAAAGAAATTTTTAGAAAAATTTAATAAAGAATTTAATGAAATTTTCAAAGATAAACTTAAAGAGGAGGTTATTATATGAATATTTTTTTAAAAATATTTTGCATACTTATTTTTGTTGTTGGTTCATTTTTTTCTTGTCAAAGTTGCCCGCCAGCTCCACCTCTTGAATGGAATTTCGAAAAAGAAGCAATCTATATTTTTTACAGATCGGACTATCTTT
>Ga0272440_1004403_pt1 | contig 10074 bp, 8 predicted proteins | sample SSMMMBAug17_FD_192440 | JGI IMG/M metagenome (GOLD analysis project Ga0272440, IMG submission 192440) | Marine sediment archaeal communities from Little Sippewissett salt marsh, Falmouth, MA, United States - SSM-MMB-Aug17 | ecosystem: Environmental > Aquatic > Marine > Wetlands > Sediment ... | reverse complement strand
GCGCTACCTGTTCAGTGGCCTGCCCCATATCCCCGGATAACAAACCCTTCCCTCGGAAAGAAATGATAGCAACAGCATGGGGCTTGAAAGACAAGGTAGTCAAGAATGCAGATATCTGGCTGTGTCACAATTGTGGTGACTGTTCCACCTTGTGTCCACGAGGGGCAAAACCGGGCGATGTACTGGCCGCATTAAGAATGTACGCGATTAAAGAATACGCATATCCCAGACAACTGGGAGACATGGTCAATGATCCATCAAAATTACCAATGTTGCTGGCTATACCGGCGATCATATTCTTGATTGTTGGCATGGTATGCAATATGTTTGTTGAACCCAATTGGTTAAATTTCAGCCCAGGTGGTCATGAGATCGCACATCATTACTTTTTTAGTTCATGGTTGGTGGATCTCATTTTTGTACCACTGGCTTTATGTGTTGTTGGTGTATTTGCAAGGGGTGGTTATCTGTTTTTAAACGATATTCACCAAAATGCAGTCACTGAGGGAAAAACAGACAAAAAAGATCTGGATATTGTAGGTATACTCCAATCTTTACCACAGGTTATCCTGAGAATTCTCAAACATGAAAAATTTGATCAGTGCGGTGAAAATCAAAGCCGATCCACGCCACACATGTTAGTATTGTTTGGTTTTATTGGACTGTTCATTGTCACAAATATTTTCTTTGTGGTGCTTTATGGCTTTGGTATTCATGGCCCGTATTCCCAGTTAAATCCTGTCAAATGGTTGGCAAATGTTGGTGGTATTTGTCTGATTATTGGCGGGCTGGTGATGCTTAAAGAGCGTATTTCACAAGATCCAGACAAACAAATATCCACATACAAAGATTGGGTTTTAATTGGTCTGGTACTGGCTCTGGGACTTTCGGGTTTACTTACAGAGATGACCCGATTGGGTGAACTGGCAGCCCTGTCTTATTTATTGTACTATATTCATCTGATTTTTGTTTTCTGTTTGTTTGCTTATGTGCCCTATTCCAAGCTGGCGCATTTGTTTTATCGTACCTTGGCGATGGCTTATGCAGAGTATGCCAATCGGGAATAGTTGTTTACATATATAGTTTTTGTATCAAAAGGCGATTCTTCTTTGTAGAAGGGATCGCCTTTTTTTGTATATATAGCTAATGTTCAAAGAGCATAATTGTTCGTTTTTTTATATTGTTTGTTAAACTAAAAATTTTTTAAAATTCATGGAGTTTATGAAAATAATGGCTGCATCAAAAAAACAAGCAATCAAAACACTTGTTTCTGATGAAATCATTGTAGCCTGGGGTGTCAGCCCCAGGTCGTTTAAAGCAACAGATCTTCCTTGAGCCCCGATAGGGGCAATATATTTTCAAGCAATATTTAAATATTTATGTCGCCCCTATCGGGGCTAAAGAAAATGTGCGTGGTTAATTACCTGGGGTTGACACCCCAGGCTACAATGATTTCGACCTTATCAGGGCTAAGAAAAAAACTCCAACTTTTTTGTGTTGCACCCATTGCTCAAAAATAAGACTTGAACATCCCATAAAAAATTGTTTATTATCCCATTGATCACACCTTACACGAATAATCTCAAACAAAATTTATGGAGATCTTGATAACAATGGCTACATCAAAAATACAAGCAATCAAAACACTGGTTCCTGATGAAATATTTACAGATCGCAAAGATTTTCTAGACTATTTTCAGAATGCCTCCTATCGTGCAGCAGGCCGCAGATCAATGTCGACTGTACTTTTAGGCCAGCGACGCATGGGAAAGACAGAAATTTTTAAACGCGTTGTGAACAAGTTGTTTGCAGAACAGGATCATACTGAGCCTGGATCTGTCATACCTGTGTATTATAAATTCCCAGACAATATTACAGATCGTTGGGAGTTTTCCATACAATACGTTGAAAACTTTATTCGTTGGTATACGGCATTTCGTCTGAATGATCCAGATATCATTGATAAAAAAAATCTTTCTGAACGTTCTGATCTTATCAATTTTATTCAAAACAAAATGGAAATAACCACAGGTTTTCAAAGCGCACTGAATATTTTTTTATGGTTACAGAAAAAAGATGTCACAATTCCTGAAGAAGAAGCTCTCACAACTCCTAGATCGGTTTCCGACAGGGACGATTCCACAATTATCATGTTTTTGGATGAAATCCAGAATATCCATTTACCCCAACAAAATTTTCGCGTAGTCGGCTACATGCAAGATGCTGTTGAATCACCAACCTGCCCGCATTTTGTGACCGGTTCTGCGATTATGATTCTTCATGATATTCTGGGGAAGGGCTCCTTGTATGGTCGATTTCGTGATAAATCAATCAAGCCTTTTACTGATTATCATGGCGCTGAACTGGCCAGAAAATCATCCGTTTTTTATCAAGCCAATGTTTCAGAAATGATGGCAGCAATCATTTCTGAAACATGTGGTGGTAATCCTTTTTATATCAACGCTGTTATTCAACAATCTGTTGAACAGGATATTCCTCTTGATAGTGAGAATGCCTTAAACAAAATTCTGGCGATAGATTTATCCTCAGGATTTATCTATGGAGAACTTAGAGATCAGGTAATTAAATGGATTGATCGTTTGAATGACCACAATATTACCAAATGGGTATTATATCTGGCCGCCCTGGAAACAGAAAAAAGAATTGACCCCAAACGCATTCAACACGAATTGAAACGCCAGGAAGGTAAAGATGTTCCCATTGAAAAAATTCGGGATGTTATGATTAAACTGTCCCGCGGCGATTTGATTGATTATAAAGAATTGGGCGGATGGTTTACCCAGGTGAATGATCCCATTTTACAGGAATTTCTTAAAGTTTGGGGAAAAATTGAGGTTGCTGGAAAAGCGCGTACTCGAATTGAACGTGATGTCATCAAAAAATATCAATCGATCACACAAAAATATAAGGATTATCAGGGATATCTTGCCGAAGTTTTCATGATCCAAATTTTATGGAATAATCAGAATAAAACCCTTGATGGTCAATACTTTCACCAATCTGAAAAAATAAACATGCCAGACCGATTTATTTTTATTGATCATCGAAGTCGATTAAGCGCCGGATATGGCTTGGAAATTGATATTTATGCATCAGCAGGATTATATGCTTGGATTGCAGAAAGTAAATGGTGGAAAAAGCCTGTTGACATTTCTGTTGTTAAGCAATTTATGACGCTTGGTGAACGTGTTAAAGAAAAAGAAATTCAAAATGGCGGCTTAAATTCTCTCACCTTATGGTTATTTGCAGCCAGTGGTGTAACAAAAAATGCTCAAAAACTTCTGAAAGATAATGGGATTCTATGGTCCAACAGAGATGATTTAAATGCACTGCTGAGATTGTCGGGTTTGAGAGAATTGCCGGATATTGATCAATAGAAAGAAAATCTAAAGCGATGTCTAACAAGTTGTTAATTTTTAATAAAATGCGGATATACACAATTATTCATGTAATCGTTGAGGCTAGCATGTTTTTTCCTAGAACAATATTTATTTACATATTGTGTTAGTATGATTTTTATGTTATGAGTATGTATTTAAGAGTCAAAAAAATATATATTTGTGCTAGAATTAGACTGAATCATTGCAAAAAGACAATACTGAAAACCAAGGAAACAATATGAAATCAAAAGGCATAATTCTATTATTAATTACAAATATCTTAATACCACATGTAGCCTTTGCTATAAATTTTAAATCAGACAATTATTATCTGAGATATCATTTCCTAATCAATCAAAAACAAAGAGGTTACATGTGGCTTAATAAAGGGCAAAATGAGTATCACTCTAAATACTTGGATATTCATGAATATGACCGGATACCTTTTTTCTATCCATCAAAATCAGGTAAATTCGAAAATGATATTTATGCCACTGAAATGACTTTCCAGAATATTCGCTACGTTGTTTATAATAATCTCGACAAAGCACCACAATCCATTCAAACCTATATTAAAGGAGACAAATCCACAAAATCAGTTTTGGCAAATAATGAGGGCCTCCCTAAGCTAATTATTGATAAAATACCGATGGTGACCATTGAAAATATTATTATTGGTTTTATTCAAGGCGGAATAAAAAAAGAACAGGAGTTTATTCTATATGAGGAAGGTTCTAAAGCGCACTTTCGTATCTATTTTGAAAATGTTGGAAAAAATAGAACAAACGTGGGGAATACGTCATGTGAAGTTTACTCATACGAATGTAAAAGAAAAGGCTTACCCGACCAAACTGACAAAACCATTTTCCATATTGATGTATCTGTAAAAACTGGCGTACCTGTAAGAATTAGCTCGATATCTGGACGCTGGATAATGATTTTACAAGGAATCGGAAAGCCAACCCAAAAAATGTATGATCAGACAGACGATTATATTATGATTGCACAAAAAAGATTAACTGAATTTTTCAAACCTAGAATACCACAAATAACTATTAGAGACCGCAGTATTAATGATAGGGATGATTTTAGCTTTCTATTTGATGCCTTTTTTCCAGTAAAATTTTATGATGACTTTCAACTGGCTGCAAAATATTTCTACACAGAATTATCCAAAAAAGGACATCCCAAATGTATTGACGATAAATCATTCAATGTGAACAGTATTATTTCAGGTTTAGTTAATGGAAAACCTGTATTTTTTCTATTTGCATCAAATCGTGAAATTTGCACATTGCTAAGTCAGAATGGCTATAATGATGTACGATGTAACACAACAAAGTTTTCAGATTATATACCTGGAGTTGGATTAACAAGAGCAATTGGCTCAGAAATCTTGGATATGATTGACGACAAACCATCTGAATTAAAAACACGGAAAAAAAACGAAGATTTATTTGATCAATATGGAACAAAAGCAATTCTATCAAAATTGGGGGACAAGAACGCAGAATGTATCGATATCAATATTGTAAAGGAGAAAATAATTGCAATTTCAGAAGGATATGCATTGGTCGTATACCAACAAGAGTTAAATAGATATCGACAAGATCTGATACGTTTGGAATGTCAATCAATCAAAGCGAAAAAAGGTTGGCGAAAAACGTTTCTTCAAGGTGAAGATGTGTGCCTTGTTGCGGGTTCTGATAATATACATGGAAAAGAAGATGAAATGACACGTTTAATTATTAGAAAATATCCCGATTTACAATACTTTGGCGTACATAATGCTAAAAAAGAAAAACAATTTATCATATTTAATTATATTCCTGAACGAACAGGATTTTGAAACAAAAGGACTATTGTCAAATGAATAAACATTTTACAATCGTATACATTGTTTTTATTATTGGCTTATTTCATTTGGATAATAAAGGTTTTATTTGCTATGCTGATAATAATCAATCATTCAATAACGTTGGATTTGCCAGTATGCGTGTGGTAAAAACTGGAAACAAAGAGCAGGACTTAATTTTTCATGACCTTGCAACATACAGTTACAGAATGAAATGGTCTTCTTTTAAAAAAATTGCCGCTAAAATGCAAAAGTCCAATTTATTGCCAAAAGCCATAGAAGAACTTACCTTGAAAAAATATCTGAACCCTTCAAAGAAAAATGAAAAAGCAATCACTTTTTTTCATGAATCTGTGGATGCTGAATTTGACAAATATTTAAGAAAATTATCCATTCATAATAATTCCAGATTATTGATTTTTGATGTTTTGGAAGTTCATCATGTTGAAAAATTTATTAAAGGATCAAAATACTTAAATTTAACTGTCATGGTTTATTATCTGGATAGCAATACTGTTGGCGTAACGTTCATACCACTAAAAGATCCTTTATTTGCCAGCTTAACTGAATTAAAACAAAGATTTCACCAGGCAATTATAGAAGCCTTAGGAGAAGCTCTGGTTTTAACTGGAAGCACTTCCTATAAAATAAATACGAATAAACCTGAAGAAAAAAAACAATCAAACACTAATGACCCATGGGATTAAAAATTATGATAAAAAAACATCATTTAATCATTTTTATTATGTTATGTGTGAGTAATCCTTATAATTCATATGCAAAAGTCAACCCAAAAAAGACACAATTCGATAATCATAAAAGGATAATTATTGTTCCGCCTATTGAAAAATATACGATAGGATACCAGAATGGATTAGATCAAGAAGAATGCTTTAAGGACAAAAAGAAAAAAAATAATAAGTGCAGAATGTATCTAGCATGTGAAGAAAATGGAAAAAATCCAACAAAGTCATTGCTTTCATCGCTAGGAAAGCGTATTCATATTGCAATGGAACAAAGTTTAGGAAAATTCAATAATGAAAGAGAAGCCAAGCAAAAGGGGTTGTTTTATATTAAACAAACAAAAGTTAGTCCTTGTTGTAAAGATAATTACAATATCAGTAAGTTTTATGATTCCATAAAAAATCAGGGTTTTCTTTCTAAACAATTATCCAAAAATAATTGTGATGTTATTGTTTGGACTGAATATGATATTAACTATCATAAAACAATTGAAAAACACATTGATGATCCAGAAAAAAAAGAATGCGAAATTCAAGTAAAAGTTTGCTTTTATGATGGGTACTCATTAAAAACAAAACCTGTAAAACTTATTTATAATGATAATTTTAGATCTTTTTCAAATGAATCAACGAAAGACATATCAGAAATAATATGTGAATTATTAAAACAAAAACATTTGTTTCAAAATACGAAGAGCAAAAGAATCAGTAATAACTAATTGTTCTGTTTCTCCAAAGGGACTTGAGTTTTCAACATTTGATTTAATCTGATATCGTATTTTGGGGGAGCAATAAATCAACACAAGGAGAATAATCATGATACGATCAATGCTGATTGTATGCATACTTCTCTTTAATATTTTTAGTCATCATATTTACGCAGAGAATACATGCAGGTTATGTTTATTAAACACAACTTCTTCAACAGTCGCACGAAATATAATCAAAAATAATTTTATACAAAGTATTCAAGCATACCATAAATTCACTTTTACAGTTGATATACATACAGACAAATCGGGTGATTTGATAAACTCAATTAATACCGGATCATTTGATAAACTAAAACAATTCATGAAAGAAAAAAAATATGACTATTTTATGTGTATTAAAGATGAAAGAGATAAACATATCTCTTTGACTGTTTGGGACCATGAGGCTATCTCTGATGACGTTTTTGTCGAATATGTATTAAGCATGGATCCATATTTTTCAGATATTGCAACAAGTGCTTTTTTATCAATATTTAATAGTATTTCAAATAGTTTTACTCAAAATATGTTGTATTGAATGATTGAATTTTTGATTTATTCCATAACAATTAATATATTAGACAAAAACAATGAGGAAAAAATGTTAAAATATGTATTTTTTCTGATGTTAATATTTCTATCTGTTTCATGTACAACTCAAAATTTACTGATTGGCAAAGGAAGTCTTTATAAGAAAATTAACAGGGATCAATTTCTAAAGCAAAGTCAATACAAAGTTGATATTGATAAAAATGCTGAATCTGTTTCGGTGTCGCTGTTAGATGATCCACCTCATACACTACAATGCAATGTTCCTATCTCAATGACCGATCAGGTTTTGTTTGTAAAAATTCAAGAAAAGAAAAATCTAAATATTGATAGACATCTGATTTTGGGAAAAGAATATCTGTTTGAATCCTCTTTCAACAGAAATCAACTGATACTGATGTTTCATCTGCCAATCATTTATCTCGCTGAGGGGTATGTTCCTTTTAATTTACATGTGGGATTATTGAATACACAAACGAATGAAATTTCAGTAATGAAAAAAACAATTGTGTTTAACTGGTCTCCAAAGATAAAACCAGTGGATAAGCAAACCGGTTTTGCTTATTCAGCCAATTTGATTGATCGTCGCCATGAACCTTTAGAAAAATCGGTTTATATAAGTGAGATTAAAAATGAATTACAAAAAACGAACAAGCTGCGCTTCAATCAAAAATATCTACAAAAAATTTTGTTTTTTATTCAAGATGAATCGAATTAACCTTAATGAGATTTCCTATGCAATGCTCAATAAAAAAAAATTTATGGTGAATGAATTATGAAAAATAAAAGAACGAAACAATTATCTATAGCACTATTAAACTGTGTATTTATGATTCTTTTTTTCTATTCGCAAAGTTTCTCTTCTGACAAAAATCGTTTTACCAGAAACACAAAAGCATGGCGTTTATATAATGAAGTACTTACAAGTTTTAACAAAGTGAAATATAAAAGTGAACGTTTGCTTTGTAAAACTGAAATAAAGTTATTACAAGCGATGGATATCGTATCTAATGATCATGAAGAATTGATGGTAGTTGTAAAAAAATTGTCAAATGAAGGACGAAATCCAGAATTTGTTGATGTTTTAGAACCCCAAAAATACTATCCCAATCGCTTACTCCTTAAAATTCGCAGGCTTATCCCACCAAAACCATCTGCCAAAGCGAGCATGTTATTTGATGGCAAAAATTCCATACTTGAAGTAACCATTGCAAATTTTGGAAAGTCAATGATGGAAAACAATACGATTTCTGTATCATCCATACCATGGATACCAATTCCCTCCAAAAGTATAGAAAAAATCAAACCTCATGAACATAAGTCTGTTAAATGGATAATACAAGAAAAGGTGACAAATCATACGATAAAGATTGAATTTCTGGAAAAATATGGCTTTAATGTGTATCCATTGGAAATTATTAATTATAATTAATTTTAGATAAGGAAAAAAGATAAAATATGTTTCAAGGATTTATACTTAGTAGTTATGTTAAATATTAAATTTAGTAGGAGGTATCCATGAAAAGTTTTCTATGCACTTTAATTATTTGTATCATTAGTAATAATCTTTATGCTGACCCATTTACAAATGCACCAGGCGAGCGTGCCCGTGCAATGGGGGGTGCATTTGCAGCTATTGCTGATGACAGTTCCTGTTATTGGCATAATCCTGCTGGTTTAGCTATAATGAACGATAATATAGATTTTCAGTTTTCCAGTATACAAGCATTGGTAAGAAAGCCAGAACCTGAAAACTTAAATAATGCAATCAATTTAACCCATCAAAAGTATGACAAAAAAACTGGTGATTTGTCTTTTTCAATAGGTGCTGGTTTAGGCCCTGGTTCAATTATTTTATATTACCACAAACCTTATTTTATTAATCATCAATATGATACTCGCAAAACGGATCTCACCCCCATAGTTGATAGCGCATTTGGACAAGTGAATGAAGAAATATATTCAATAGGAATAGGTTATGGGCTCTCATCTCTAAATAAAATGTTTTCTTTTGGATGGACGTTAGACTATCTTAATATGAAAAGCAACTACTCAAATATTTGGCAGGTAACTGGTTATAATGAACAAAGTAATACTTCTTTTTATAGATATATCGGCAGCGATGGAAGAACGTATGATGCAAAATCGGCATCATTCGGCTTAATGTTGAAGCCATTTGGTTATATTTTAAATTCATACCTTCTAAGTATTGGATCCGTATATCGATTGCCATGTCATGGTATTCGTCGCGAAAAAAAAACAGATGCTTTCTTGGAAGAATATATAAAAGTTTTTTATCCAGGTCCGCCTTGCCATCTCGTGCAAGCAGGTCCATTTTTTGATCAACTGATCATTGAAAGACCCCCAAGTTTTGATATAGGACTGGCTATTCGAAGAAGAGGCAATAGTCGATTAAGCTGTGCTATTCAATATGGATTTGTAGATTGGTCTCACACAAACAGAAGAATCAATACAGATTACAACAAATATTCTGTTGGAATAGAGTATGTCCTTCCAAATAAATACTTATTTAGTGATAAAATTTCATTACTATCATTAAGATCTGGATACTATTATTCAAAACCGACCCCCCTTTCTAATGAATGGCCTGAAGTTGAAGGGTTAACATTCGGACTGGGAATAAGCTCTGGTGCCTTTGGTTTTGAAATTGCATTGGAAAATAAAATTATTGATTACCTAAACTATGAAAAAGAAGAGAATTTGCTTGTTTCATTTTCTGTATCAATTAGCACCAACTTGGAAAATGTGGCATC
>Ga0272440_1004402_pt1 | contig 10077 bp, 7 predicted proteins | sample SSMMMBAug17_FD_192440 | JGI IMG/M metagenome (GOLD analysis project Ga0272440, IMG submission 192440) | Marine sediment archaeal communities from Little Sippewissett salt marsh, Falmouth, MA, United States - SSM-MMB-Aug17 | ecosystem: Environmental > Aquatic > Marine > Wetlands > Sediment ... | reverse complement strand
AATACAGGCAATGGTTCCCAAAACGATCATTGTTTGAGCCAGAGAGGCCGATTGTTTCGCTTGATTTTGACGTTCAATCATGCGGGTATTTTCATCCATAATAAAGTCTGCCAGGTATTTCCGAACCTGATTCATTGTTCGGCTGCCGGTTCCAGCTTCAATGAGCGCAGTCACATCAGCCATCACAGCTCTATATTTATTTGCTTCCATCATTTTATCTATTTCAGGTTCAGCATCTTTTTCAATCCATTCTGAAATCATCGTTTGTACCAAATTAATATTCGCTTCAGTTTCTTCAATAATAAAAGCCATATCAATAAAATCAGTCAACTGCATTAGAAGATCGTCAAATTTTTCTTTTTTCTTTTCAAACGCTTCAAGAAATTTATCATTTCCGGTGATGGCATATCCTCTAAGACTTTTTTCTATCTGGTCCAGACATCGGCCTGCATTTTCTATTTTTCGGCTGGCCCATTCGCTTCTGTCAGTGTCAAAAGCGTCAATTAAATCTTCCATAATAAATTCAATTTCATCTAAAATTTTAAAGCTTTTGTCACTGTCAACAAAGTCGGCCAATTGTTGAAACTCTATTTCACCATCCATGATTTGTTTGCGCATATCTATGATCGGGTCTGCAATTTCTGTTTGCCAGGTTTCTAAATACTGTCGCATTTCATCGAAAAACTCAATGCATTCTTCACGATCAAATGTGGCGTCAATAATTTGATGAACATATTTTTCATGCCGAAAGAACCCATCTTTTGCATTTCGATATTTGAGCAAAAATTCATCTTTACTGGTTGTCAAAAAACCACGCAGACCAGATTCAAGGTTTTCAATATCAGAAACAATAGCCATAATAAGATTTTGTCCACTGATATTTTCAGAATTTAAAAAATCGATTTCAAGTGCTTCTAGAGCAACTGACACCTGTTCAATTTTTTCTTTGCCAATGCCTGCCGCAAGTCTTTCTTTGACATACTGATCATTTTTAATGGTCAAAGCAACCTGCCTTCGCTTAGCTATTTCAGGTTTGGCTGCCTTTTCATTCCATTCATCAATTAATTGTTCAATATTATGAAGTCGTGTTACTTGTTTGGGGGAGTCTTTGACAAGATTTATTGATATGTTGATTTTTTCTTTTAAATTTTTATTTCCATTAATATATGGTGTTAAGAATTCATCTTTTCCAGCGATCAAAAAACCGCGCTCTCCACTTTCAAGGTCGCTGATAATTTTTTCAATATCTTTGGCGCTGCCCATGATGCGGTGGCTAAAATCTACCCAGGAACTTGTTTCCAGCAATGCTTTAATATTAATCATGCACATCACTCCGAGAACAATCACCAGTAATAATGGCGCACCGCTGCCTAACATCATTTTGGTTCTTAAACCCAGATGAGAAAACATAAACAGCCTTTCCCTTCACTTAATAATACCCAATTACATAAATGTTAAATTTAATACAAAAATTGATAATATGTCAATATTAATCCGAACTGTTTATATGAAAATTTGCAATTTAGTCATTGTTCCTTTTTAAGACAAAACATTTTTTTTAAAGCATCATGAAAAAAAATTAACGAAAAGCTTGCATTGCATGTAAAAGTATGCTACAAAAAGTAACTACAAAATGAAAAACTCATTGACTTACAAACCAAATTGAGACGTTGACAGGACATACGAAATGGCTAAAAAAAGCAAAAAAAGCAAAAAGTTAAGAAAAAAACAGAAAAGTAAATTATTGAATTTAACTGATGCTCAACGCATTGAAAAAGCACGCCAATTTTTATCTGACAATAATGCACGTGAGGCTATATCAATTTTAAAAACAATTCCACAGAATAGCCCGCACATTCAAGATGTTAATGGCTTATTATTTCAATCATACATGTTAAGAGAGCAACAGCTATTAAGAAAAGGTATGAAAGTTGAAGCTGACTCAATTTTAGAACAGGCTTTCAATTATTTACCCGATTTTTCAGTTATTTCTGAGGATGTGCTTTTAACATATATGACCAAGACATCTTTACCGGCTGCTGCTGATGCACTGTTGTCATTTTTGCACAAAAAAAGGGCTTCTAAACAGGCAGAGCAATTACTGGCTGATCGAATAGCCATGACCGGACAATGGCAATTGCTGGATGCTTTTGATGACAATCATTTACTTAAGAAAGATCAAGAAATAATCAATACAGCCCTCCCATATATGCATAAGGGCCAATGGGAGGAAGCTTTGAAAGCATTAAAACCACTGTCCAGACAGTCTCCCTATTCAAATTTTAAGTTATTATGTCGAGGGATGGTTGCATTTTATGCTGAAAATGATTCGGAAATGATTCAATCGTTTAATCGCATTCCGGCTTTTTTTTCCATGAAGCCAACCATTCAGGAATTAAAAGTGATTGCATCTCCAATGGAAAGTTTCAGGAAAAAAGGGCATGCCATTAGCAAAATCGATTATTTGTGGGATGGAGCGGTTCATATTGATCGCCAAATCGGACGTTTAATTCCGGCTGTTGATAAGGATAATCGAAGTGAAGTGATTTCTATTATTCAATCTGTTTCCAAAGCACTGTATCCAAAACAGCCGGAATGGGCGCAATTATATATACTGTTGCTGTTGATGTCTCAGCGTCGTATACAACATGACGATCCATATCTCATAGAGAGCATTGCTGAAGAGCTATTAAATAAAAAACAGCATCAATTGTTCAAAACCAAAAAAGATTACAAATACTCCAAATGGCCTTTTCTAAGTGCCGCGCGCTATTTGGATTGTCTTCCAACAGAATTTAGAGACAAAAAGTCTCAAAATATTGCAAAAGCAATGATCTTATTGCAAACAGCCAGACGATGGTTTGAAGACCGAATGGAATTGAATTCCAGAGGATTGAATTATTTAACCCAAGAATTGAATCTTGATTATGATTCCAATGAAGATTTACTGAGTGAACTGGTGAGTAAAGCGCTTAAGCTTGATCCGCACAATCGTACAGGTTATGAATTTTTGATGCAAATTCCACGTAAGAGCAGGAAAACAAAAAATGTAATTGAAAAACATCTTTTGATTATGCTGGATTTATTTAAAAATGATCCCGCCCCATGTCTTGAGCTCGCAACATTATTTTATGAAAAGCATGCTTATCGAAAAGCAGAGACAATACTTGAAGAAGCCATGAAACGAGCACCTCATGATAACCGCGTTATTGAAAGGCATGTGATATCCCTATTAATATCAGCAGCAACCAACTTCAAACGTCATAAAATGCATCTTGTTGAACGAGATATGGAACGTGCCAGCGAAATTGACTGTAAATCAATGCTGCCATATCTGATTGAACGATCCATTTTGTATGGAACCGCCTTTGATAATGATGTTAATCTTCTGGAACTCATTCATGAGAAAACAGCTTCTTTGTCTACTGTGGATATATTCAAAATTAAAGCATTACTGTATATTGAAAAAAATCAAAACAGCAAGCTTATGAAAAAATTGCTGGCTGATTTAAAAAAAGAATTTCTAACCCTTTCTGGAAATGAAATTCTATCTGTTCTCGCGCCTTTACCAAAAGCTGTGATGCCTCTTTATGAAAAGCTTGATATTATTACCTGGTTGTTTGAACAGGATATGAAAAATGTGTTTCCGCTTTTAGATGACTTTGAAATTTTATTACTATTTGACATTATTCTTAGCCCTCAAACGACTCGAATCATTTTAAAAGAAATCAGAAAACGATTAAAAAATGCAAAACCCGATCGGGCTTTGATGCTGGAATTTTATCAGGTAACCATCTGGCATTTAGAAAATAAAGAATGGAATCCGGATTTGTTCTATAATCTACTTGAACAGGCCAAAGGTACTGTTCGGGATGAGCTTCAGGCATTATCCAGACGACTGGCGAAACATGCTGCAGGTTCACTCAAACGTGCATTGGAATCTCTCGAATTTCATTTAATTGCCATGCCTTTTCCACATTTTTTGGGTGAACATATGGAAAAGCGTGATTTTGATAATGATGACTATATTGATGGCTATGATGATGAACCTATTACAATTGAAAATTTACATGATGATGATGACGACTATGATGATGACGACTATGGTGCTAATTCGATGGAAGATATGATGAAAAGCGCTTTTAAAAAAGCGGTTATGAATCAATTCGGAGATTATCTTGACGATGATTTTTTTGACGACTTTGATGATGACTTTGATGATGATGACTTTGATGACGATGAGATGAGTGATGAAGCAGCCCTGGCATATGAACTGAATCGGATTGAAGACAAATTAGTCTTTATTGAACGAACCAACAAAGCTGATCCTCATTTATTAGATCAAATCATTGGACATTTTGAAAAGGTTATTGATTATATGAAAATCCGAGGAGAACCTAAATATATTGTTCTGGAAGCACGAAAATTTTTCATGAAAGATGCTGCTTTAAAGTCAACATTTAAACGTATGGCAAAAGTAATGAATGATAATAATTATAAAGATATGTCACAAGAAGCCAAATTGCTTTTATTTAAAAAGAGGAGATAATCATGCTGATCAGTTATCTGATATTTGATTTACCACATGATGCTTCTGAAGAAGAAATCCGACAGGCCTATTTACAAAAGGTCAAAAAATATACTCCGGAAAAAGATCCCATTCAGTTTCGAAAAATCACCGAAGCTTATGAAAATATAAAAAATGAACGTATAAGAATTCACAATCAATTGCATTCAATTGGTAAAGTCAGTGATTGTGAAGAAAAATTATTTGAACTGGCAAAGGTAAAACCATTGAAACGAAAACGTATTGGTTTACGCGATATGTTCAATGCGCAACAAAAAGCCTTTAAATAGCAGGGAGATCATTGTATACCAATGGATAAACAATTGTCGCCTACCCTTTTGATGAGTATTCGTGACCGAATGACAAAACGCATTACATTGCCCATACTCAAAAAAATGGTAGATTTTTTAACTCGAAGAATTGAGAAACGTATCAAGGGTTATGTTTCTCAAGGATGGAAAGCAAAAACATTAAATGATTTTCAGGACTGGCTGATCAATCTTCCGGATGACCTTTCCCCCATGCAAACTGCAGCAATGGATTCTTGCGATTTGTATACATTATTGTCCGAATTTTCAACACTTCGCCAGGAAATTAAATTACAAAATCGAGAACAACATAGAGCCATAAGAACACTTGCAGAGACATTGGATGAATACCAAAAAACATCAGAGCTGTTTAAAAATCGTTCTGAAGGCATTGCTTTACTGGAAGAACGTATTCGAGAAACCAGCGTTCAGGATAGTGAAAAAAGAACTGTAATCCCTTTTTTGGATATGAGAGATGCGCTGTCTCGTGGATTAATTTCCAGTAGACGAATTGCTGAAAACAAAAGTTTGCTTCGCCTCCCCCCCAAAGGAATTGAAAGTGCTATCGAAGGGTATGAAATGGCCATCCGACGATTTGACAGAGCTCTTGCATCAGTTGGCATTTTTCCTCTGGCTTGTAAGGGAAAGCCATTTGATCCTAAAACTATGAAAGCTGTTGATATCAAATCGGTTGAAGGGATTCAAAATGGTATGGTGATTGAAGAATTATTGACTGGTTTTGTTAGAAAAAATGAAGTTATTCGCTTTGCCGAAGTAACTGTTAATAAATCTGAGCCCATTGGCAAGACAGATTAATGACTAAATGGAGATAAATATGGAACCCATCGTAGGAATCGACCTCGGAACAACAAATTCTGAAGTTGCTTATATTTTAGATAATAATGCTGAAATTTTTAAAGATAATGATAATGGCATCATGCCATCATGTGTTGGCTTAAATGCAGATGACCAAATCATTGTTGGCATTGAAGCAAAAAATCAGGCAGAAATTTTTCCCGATCGGACTGTTTTGTCAATTAAACGTCTGATGGGAAAAGAAGAAAAAGTGGTTTTGGGTAATCAGTCTTATCTGCCTCAAGAAATTTCAGCTTTTATTTTAAAAGCACTTAAAGAAAGAGCTGAAAAAGAACTGAATCAAAAAATTTCTAAGGCTGTGATCACTGTTCCAGCCTATTTTACCGATGCACAACGACAGGCCACAAGAGAAGCCGGAGAAATTGCAGGCTTAAATGTCGTTCGTATCATTAATGAACCCACAGCCGCTGCATTGGCTTATGAAACTCAAAGTTCAGAACGTCAGAATATTCTTATTTATGACCTGGGCGGTGGAACATTTGATGTATCGATTGTTAAAATAGAAAGTAATGTGGTTGAAGTTTTATCCAGCACAGGTGACAATCATTTGGGTGGTGATGATTTTGATAATGGCATTATGGCCATGCTCATGGATCATATTCAAAATGAACTCAAAGTGAACATTAAAGAGCCCCAAAAGCTTGGCGCTCGACTTAAAAGAGCCGCTGAAGCAGCTAAAATTGAATTGTCTTCCAAACCTTATGTGACCATTGAAGAAGATCACATTGGTCGGAAATCATTTCGTGATGTTCATTTAACCTATGAATTATCCAGAGATGATTTTGAAAATATGATTGATGATGATATTTCCCGGACCATGAATGCAGTAAATACAGCATTAAAAGATGCCAACCTTTTACCCGCAGACATTGATAAAATAATTCTGGTTGGTGGTTCTACACGAATTCCTAAAATTTCAAAAATGCTTGAGGAAAAATTCACTCAACTTCCACATGGTGAAATTGATCCTGATCTGTGCGTGGCACTTGGAGCCGCCATTCAGGCCGGACGAGAAATGGGCTTCGATCAATCCAGCATTCTTCTGGATATCACTCCATATACATTCGGAACATCAGCTCTTGGAACGTTAAATGGACAGCCGACTCATACGCTGTTTGTTCCGCTGATTCGAAAAAATACCAAATTACCGGCCAACAAAAGCGAAGTGTTTTATACCATGTTTGATGGTCAAGAAGCGGCTGAAATTAAAGTGTATCAAGGCGAAAATCCCAATGCATTGGATAATGTTCTGATCAATAAGTACATGTTTCGACTCAGTAATGATACACCTTCTGGAAGTCCTATTGTTTTAAACTATGATCTGGATATTAATGGCATTTTGAAAATGGAAGCAGTTGAAAAGCAAAGTGGACGCAAAATTAACGCAGTTATTGAAAATGCCTTTGCTTCCTTTTCTGAAGAACAAATATCCAAATCAAAAAGAAAAATTGATGAAGTGTGGGGAAGTGAAGATACAGAAGATTCAGAGGATACTTCAGACAGTTCCTTTGACAAACTTCCTCATGATTTAAAACAGATTATCCAACAGGCACAGGCAAAATTAAAAGATGCAAGTGAAGATGATCGTGATGATATAATTGATATTATTGAGGATATTAAGGATGCTGCACTTCAAAATGACATGAAACGCGCTAATGAATGTAAAAAAGAACTGGAAGAAATTTTGTTTTACATTGGAGACGAATAAATGAAACGATGTCCGGCATGCAATGCTCGCTATCGAGGCAATCAATATTGTCAAAGATGTGGGATGGATATTGCCGCTTTGCTTGATATAGAAACTCAAGCTCGTGAACATTATCACAAAGCAATTCAGCATTATCACTCAAACGATTTTGAACAAATGTATTTTCATGCCAGACGCACCTTTTCTTTGTATCGAAGTCCTGAAGCCATCAAGCTTCTCGCTTGTGCTTCACTGATGGTTAATCGTTTTAAAATGGCAACAACTTTGTGGCAGCAGTATTTATCCTGCACGCCACCTTGTTCCAGATAATTCTGGAATATTTTGTGAAATTGGAGGTTTTTTATGAGCAAAGATGTATATCCATCATTACCGATTTACATTATTGATGATGACCCGGTTTCCAGAGAAGCACATCAGGTTGTTCTGGAACATCGTGGTATGAATCACCTGATGTTTTCAGATAACACTAATGAAGTGTTTTCAAAACTGGAAACCCAAAATGTCAGTGTTATATTACTGGATTTAATGTTTCCTGAATGCGACAAAAATGGAGAAGATCTTTTACCTGATCTACTTCAACGCTATCCGGAAGTTCCGGTGATTATCATTACTGAAAATGATGAAATCGAAACAGCAGTCAGATGCATGAAAGCAAATGCATATGACTATCTGGTTAAACCAGTCGATGCTGATCGATTAATCACAACTGTTGAAATGGCCCTTGAGTACAGTGATCTTTCTAACGAAAATATGACACTGCAAAAACAACTTCTCAGTGGTCAATTACAACATCCAGCAGCTTTTGCAGGCATTGTTTCATCAAACAATGAAATGTTATCCATTTTTAGATATGTTGAAGCTGTGTCAACATCTACCCAACCCATGCTGATCAGTGGTGAGACCGGCGTTGGAAAAGAACTGATTGCCAATGCCATTCATAAATGCAGCAATAGATCAGGGGCGTTTATGACAATTAATGCTGCTGGTATGGATGATGAAAGCTTTTGCGATAAATTGTTTGGTCATGTCAAAGGTGCATTTGATGGCGCTGATGAAGATCAATCCGGAGCGGCTTTAAAGGCTGCCAATGGAACTATTTTTCTGGATGAAATCGCTGATTTGAGCTTTGAAACTCAGAAAAGGCTGTTGCATTTCATTCAGGAGCGTGAATATTATCCATTAGGATCAAACAAAATAAAAAGAACAAGTGCTAAACTGGTTGCAGCAACAAACCAGGATCTTAAGACTCTGGTAGATAAAGGCAAATACAGGGCTGATCTTTTTTATCGATTAAGCACACATCATATTGCTATTCCACCATTAAGAGATCGTATGGAAGATCTCCAATTACTGCTGGATTACTTCATTGATATGGCTGCAAGAGATATGAACAAACGATTTAGAGTACCCAGTAAAAAAATCTTGGCCTGCCTTTCAGAATATGAATTCCCAGGTAATGTCAGAGAACTTAGAGCAATGGTTTACGATGCAGTTGTCAGTCAAAAACGCGGCGATTGGTTGGATACCAAGTTCTTTGAAAAATACGTCAAAGACAATCAACCCAATGGTGTTCAAATCAGAAAATTCCAGAGTTCAGATTCTGCTGCTTTCATTTCTGCACTCCATCGATTACCTCTTATGAGAACACTTCAAGATACATTAATCGAAGAAGCATTGAATCGTTCCAATGGAAATCAAACTATTGCTGCCAATATGATTGGCGTATGTCGCCAAACGATTATCCGATACTTAAAACGATAACTGATCATTATTTTATGTATTTATTTCAAAACAAACTGCCAGAAAAAAAATTCTGGCAGTTTATTTTTTGGAGCTTATGTATCATCTCTTTGATGACAGTTATTTATATACAGTTGAATACTGGCCAGACATCAAGCTTCACCGCCCGATGCATCAAAATTATCGATGGTTCACGAATGGTGGTATGGCATGATGATCAATGGTTCAGTAATCGTTTAAAAGTCCAACTCTATGGTATTACATGTCCTGAAAAAAAAACTAACGCTGGAAAACAATCAAGAGCTTATGTCATTTCACAGATATCTGGAAAAATAGTTGATATTCAAATCATTCAAAAAAGATTATTTGGCTGGTCAACAGCCATTGTTTATTACAATAATAGTTGTCTGAATGAAATGCTGGTCAAAAACGCATTGGGACATGTTGATATCAATCTTTGCCAGATGCCAATATGCAAACAATGGGCAGGGCCTTAGGAAAGTTATTAAATTGTGGTTCCTTAGGAATACTTGAAAAATAACTTCCCCATTATTGATATTGTTCGTTTCGGGGGGTTTGTCTGTAGAGACGTAGCATGCTACGTCTCTACACGATCTTATTTTTTTGTACGTTCAAGATAAAATGAGGATGTTATTATTAGAGCATTCCTTAATCTTTTTCAGCGCAATTCTGGCTCAAAAAAGAGAATGAAATCTGCTTCCACCATTTGTTAGTTGTATTCTTAGCCCTGAAAGGTCGTTAAATACCATTACCCAGGGCAACGCCCTGGGTAATGGTGCATAAAGTTTTTTTAGCCCTGAAAGGGCGTCACATCTATGTTTTATGTGTCGCCCTTTCAGGGCTAAGATTCTGATCAA
>Ga0272440_1004401_pt1 | contig 10078 bp, 6 predicted proteins | sample SSMMMBAug17_FD_192440 | JGI IMG/M metagenome (GOLD analysis project Ga0272440, IMG submission 192440) | Marine sediment archaeal communities from Little Sippewissett salt marsh, Falmouth, MA, United States - SSM-MMB-Aug17 | ecosystem: Environmental > Aquatic > Marine > Wetlands > Sediment ... | reverse complement strand
TTTTCTGCATTCTGTTAAAACCGCCTAAAGGCGGAACTACAAACTGGGCTTTGGCTATTTATAAAATTTACCTCTAATCACAGTGTTATAAATAGAATAAAAATTCAATTTATTTATTTTTCGACCTGAGACGAAAATGCAACTTTTTTGTGTTGCATCCCCCTAAAATTTGGGTTTAATATCTTTGTTTTTAGACGGGGTATGTTGTTTATCTAATTACACTTTAAAATTTTAAGATATTTAAAAACATATTGTAAAAACAATATGTTTTTTGAAAAAATAAAGGCATGGGTCAGGAGCTCTTAAATTAAAGCGGTAACAAAAAAATTACTATTTAACATAAACAAATGAGCACTTCATACGATAACACAACAAATGTGTTTACAAAATTAGTAACAAAAAAATTACTATTTAACATAAACAAATGAGCTGCCAATTTCTTGCATATCAAAGTCGTCAGTATATTTCAGTAATGATTCTGCTAAGCCAGAAAATAGATATCCCGGACTTGTCATGCAATCATATAAATGTCGAATTGTTTTTCTGATGGCCTGCTCTGAAAAATATATAAATACATTTCTGCAAAAAATAATATGCATATCAGCCATTTTAGCAATGTCATTTTTATTATTTAAATTTACAAGACTCCATTGAACACGTTCATGTAAAGTATTAATAATCTGATAATGCTGATCTTTAATAATAAAATATTTATCCATTAACTCTTTTGACCAATGGCGAAACGAGTGTTTGGTATACAAGCCTGACTGTGCTTTTGAAATCGCTTTTGGACTAAAATCACTTGCATATATATCAATAGGAATTCGTTTAAACCAGCCTGATTCAGTCAGATAAATGGCAATTGTCAATGGTTCTTCACCAGAAGCACAGGCAGCACTCCAGATTTTTAATTTTTGAAAATTATTCTCATTTGCTAATTTAGGGATAATAATATTGATTAATGTCTCTATTTGCTCAAGCTCCCTGCCAAAATACGTTTCTTGAACAGATAATGCATCAAAAACTTGATTCCATTCATCAGTCAAATGACTATCATATTTTAACAAATAATAATAATCTATATAGGAGTTAATACCTTGATTTAATAGTAAAGGTGATAATTTATCCATCAAAATATTTATCTTGTTCATTTCAAAATATATTCCAGTTTGTTCATAAATAATATCTCTTAACAGCTTAAATTCTCTGGAAGATATGTGCGGTATTTCTGGATAGTAAGGCATTTAAGTAAACCTCCAAACAACGAATATCAGTTTTCTTATATCAAAATATCTTTTTTGTATCCTTCCCATATTTCAGGGTAGAATTAACTATTTACAATTTTTTTTGTGTTATCGTAAGCTTCGAAGATGCTTAAAACAATTATCATAATTTTTTGAATATCAGGATAATTCATTATGTATTTTTTTGATTAACAGACATTTTTGAAATGTCTGACGTACAATTATCGCGTTTTACTGAGTTAATATTTAATGCATTAAGTGCATCCACAGCTTCATCTGATTTCATTACTGATAGTGATTCAATAGCTGCCTCAATAACATTATTATCTTGATAATTAAATATGATTTGTTTGAGTAAATTAACACCTGCTTTACTATCGTAAAATCGAATGGCATATATAGCTTCAGCACTTTTATAATCAGATTCAGATTGAATTATATCTGATAAAAGAGACAGCGCTTCAGGTATTCTCATATGACCCATGGTTTGAATAGCTGAAATTACTATATCTGTATTATCATCTTTTGTTAATGAGTGAATAAGACTTAAATAATCACTTCCTCCAATTATTCCTAAAAATTCAATTGCTGCTATTCTAACAATATGTGAGGAATCTGATTGTGCTATTTTTGCAATTAAATTTTTTTCGTCAAATAGTTGAATTTTTCCCATTACACGAATAACAGATTGTCTTACGCGGGGAAATTCATCTTTTAAAGCAATCTTTAATAAAGGGATACTTTTTTCTCTGTTAATATGTTCACATGTTTCTGCAGCTTTAACTCTTACTATCGGCGTATCACTTTTTACAGCATTGGCAATAATATCAAAAATACGAGGATCATCATAAACCCATATATGCTCAATAACAGAACTTCGTACATTTTCATTCTTGTCTTTAGCAAGTGTGATCAAGTTTTCAAGTGCATCGTTGTATCCAAAATATGTAACGATTTTCACTGCTGACTCTTTTATATAAGGATTTGGATCCATTAACATGGGCAATATTCGATTTTTTAACGTATCAGACTTAATAGAACATAAGTATGATACAATAGTTCTTCTTACTACAGGATTTGGATGTCCTAAAAGATCAATTAATTCTTCTGATACTTTATAATCACCAATTTTAGTTAACGCATCTACTGTAACAGGTATCAAATCGGGAACAGTTTTGAGTATATTGATTAATGTGGGAACAGCAATTGGATTTCCAATTTTTCCAAGGGCAGTAATAATTTTTTTTTGATTTTTAATTGAGCAATTCACAAGTTTTTTAATCATTTTTTCAATAAATAGATTACTGCGTGTAATTTCTAAATTGATGATTATATCATTGACTTCAGGAATATCAATCATAGAAATAATCGCATCTTCAACTTCTTCACCTTCTAACCATCCTAGAACAAGAGCTAATGACTGCATATCATTCAATGGATTTTTTTTTATTTCTTTAATTAGATGCCCAACACCAAATTGATTAATTGTATTTTGTGTTAAATGCACAATTCTCATTACTTCATCATTCATATTGGTGCAGCGTTTATACAGATTTGCTAATGATCTTGTAATTGCTTTAATTGGTGTATTTGATTGATTAATAAGTTCTGCAAGGTGTTTTGTAATGGATGAATCACCCAGTTCCCCTAATGCTTCAGAAACAGCCTCGCATAAATCCGGTTCTTGAAGTAAAGGGATTATCCTTGGAACAGCTTGTTTCGCTCCCATATTGGCTAAAGCATCTAAGGCTGCAAATACCTGAAAAAAATCATTAGACGCAATTATTGTAATCAGCTTATCAGCAGCTTCAATTGCTTTTAATTTTCCAAGTGCCTCGATTGCATGATATTTGACATTAACATCATGATCATCCAAAGCTTGAATAAGTGTTGGAATAGCTCGGCTGTCCTTTTGTTGTCCTAATGTTTGCAAGGCATAAATTTTTAGATCATTATCATCGGTTTGGGTTAATTGAATCAGCGGTAAAACTATATCGCCTCCGATATTTGATAAAATTTGAATAATACTATTTAGAAGTCCTATATCATGGTGTTTATTTTTCATATCTATTATAAGCTCATCAATTTGATCTGGGGGATAATGGGAAATCATTTCCTCAACAGCTGCTTTTCTGACACGCCAATTTTCATCACTTAAAACTTTTCTTATGGTTTCAGATGGTATATCAGTCAACTTAAACAAGTTTTTAATGGCAGAAATGTGGTTTTTTCCAACAACATTTTTGTCAGTAAATATGACAATTTGATCTTCATTCATAAATTTATCCTAAGTCTTGATTGTCGGTATTAAGTTGAGTAAATATGTTTGAAATTGTATCTACAATTTTTTTTAGACTTTCACTCATATTACGTGTTTCAGTTGCACCCATTGAATTTTGTTCATTAATGATTCGAATTTTATCAAGAGAAGCAATAATTTGATCAATAGCGTGGGCATTTTCAGAACTGGATTTTGAAATAAATTCAACTTGGAGAGTAACATTTTTGCCGGATTGGTTCACTTGTTTCATAGAACGAGTTTGTTCATCCATCAATTTAGATACATCATTTGCCTGTGTTTGAATATTTGAAATTTCTTGTGCAATTTCATTTGAGGAAATTGATTGGTCATTAATTGTATGATTAACATTTTCAATCATTTTCATCATACCTATGGCTTGTTTATTAACATCTTCACTGGCACTTGTTTGTTCATTGATTGATTTAGAAATAAATGCTGTTTCTTTTCGAATAGTTTCGACAGCCTTGCGAATTTGTTCAATTGCTTTTACTTGTTCATCAGTAGAAACGCTAACCTGAGTTGACTGATTTAAAACATTTTTTGATGTTTTAATCATGTCTCTGGCAACACTGGTTTGTTCATTCATTGCCTTAGAAACCTCTACTGAGTTTTTACGCATTTCAGATACAGATTTTGCAATATTTGTTACTGTGACTGCTTGTTCAGATGTTGCTTGCGCAACCTGTTTTGATTGCGTTGCAGTTGTATTTACAGCATTTACCATATTTTGAGTGGCCTGAAGTTGTTGTTCAATATCAGAGTTAATTTGGCTAACAGCATTTGTTGTTATTTCTAATCCTTTTAGTATTTGTTTTAAACCAGATCTTGCTTCATCCGCTAATTCACCACTATCAGTAGCAATACGAGAACCTTCTTCAGCGGTTTTTGTAGCTTCTCGGACAATTTCTTGAACTTTCCTGATAATTTTTGAAATTTCTTTTGTTGCTTGAGCAGATCGATTGGATAAATTTCGAATTTCCTCAGCAACAACAGCAAAACCTCGGCCAGCATCTCCGGCTCTAGCTGCTTCTATTGAGGCATTTAGAGACAGAAGATTTGTACGTTCAGCTATTAAATCAATTGTATTAATTATACTATTAATTTCTTCTGTTTGCTGATCCATTTGATTTACAACGTTTGCTGAACTTATCATGGATTCGCGTACGCGATTAAATCCTTTAATTGCTTTTTCAATTATTATTGCTCCTTCATCAGCATCACGCTCAACTTTACGAGAACTATCATCTGCTTGTTTAGCAAGTTTTGAAATTGAACGAATAGAACGTTCGAGATGTTCAGATGCAGTTACTGCTGTAGATGCTGCTTGTGTAATTTGATCAGCACTGTTTGCAACACCTTTAATGGAAGAAGCATTTTGTTCTACCGATATGGAAACATCTTCTACTTTATCAGAAAGGCTGTCCATTGTTGAGGATACCTCTTCTACTGAGGCTGCCATTTGGTTTATTGAAACAGAGGATTGATTGGCTAATGATTTAAGATCATCAGCATTATTTGAAACTTTCTTTATTGAACTAGAAATTTCTTCAATAGTACTTGCAATTTCTTCGACAGAACCAAGCAAATTCTCTAAATTTTGGCTCACTGATGTAATAGATACTGTCAGCTTTTCAGTTGACCTTAAGGATTGAGAACTAAATGTTGACATATCAACAGAGGTATTGGATGCATTCTTAAATATTTCGGCTGATTTCTGTGATGAAACAGAAAGTTTTTTTAAACCTGCCGCAACTTTTTGAATAATTTTAGCTGCATTTTCAACAGAGGAATTCATTTCGTTAACAATAGAAAAAATTTCAATTGTTGATGTTTCAACTGATCTGGATTGTTCCACATTTTGTTTGATGGACTGTGACAAACTTTTTGTTTCAGTCAGAGCATTATTAATATGTTCATTTTGATCGACTGCGTCTTTAGCTGCATTGATCGATGAGTCAACAATTTTATAAGTAATTTGATTTATCTGGTTCATATGTTTTTTAATGTTTGTTTCTGATATATTTTGTTTATTGTCATTATTGTCATTAGACATTTTTTTCTCCTTTATTGTAAAATGGCATTGTATATGATTTAAATGGTATTAATTTAAGTTTGAAGTTATTATACACACCACATCATTATTATTATATACTAAATTTGTAAGTTAAGAATTTTTTCAATATTGATTAAAAGAATTAATCGATTATTTATTTTAGTTATTCCTTCAATATATTTTTCATTGATTTCGGAAATTTCCTCAGGCGGAGGTTGAATGGATTCTTGAGAAATCATTACAAATTCTTTGGCAGAATCAACAATCAAACCTACTGTGCGTTTGCTGTTATTGATTACTATCAGCCTGCTTCGAATGGTGTGTTGTATCTTCTCAATTCCAAATTTCAGACGCAAATTTATTGCTGGTATAACCTGACCTCTTGAAAAAACAACACCTTCTATAAAATCCGGAGCATTTGGGGCGGGTGTAATTTCTTCGATCATTTCCAATTTTTTTACAATTTTACTTGGGACGCCATAGCTTGTTTTTCCTAACTTAAATAAAATATATGGTTCAGTCGATTGTTGTGAGTTTTTTTCAGGCATAGAATCATTCTTTCCTTTATTTGTTGTTAATAAATGATCTGTTTTATTTGCTGGTGTATCATTATACGATAACCTTTGAACATCAATAATAAGCACAACACGCCCATCTCCTAATTCAGTGGCACCTGAAATACCTTTTAAATTCAATAAGGGATCAGAAAGAGAACGTACGACAATTTCTCTCTCATTAATGATTCGATCAATTGCAATACCTGCCAAACTATGCCCTTTTTGAACAACCATCACATAAAATGAATGGCGATATTTTTCCTTAATATTAAATAATCGTGATAATCTTATAATGGGCAAAACTTTATCACGATACAAAATCATTTCATTTTGGTCTATCATTGTAACGAAATCAGGATCGACTTCAATGATTTCCTGAATAGCTAACTTGGGAACTGCAAATCGTTGATCTCCAACAGTAACAATCAGAGCATCTAAGATCGCTAATGTTAATGGGAGATGAATGCGAAAAAGAGTTCCTTTACCATATTCAGTCTTTAATGTAATGGCACCGCCAAGGTCTTCAACTGCTTTTTTTACAACATCCATACCAACGCCTCTGCCACTGGCATGATCTGCTTCTTCCTTGCTTGAAAATCCAGGTAAACAAATAATATCCAATAGATTATCAAGGGTAACAGATGTTTGATCATCAATAAGTTGTTTTTTTTTGGCTTTTTTTACAATTGTATCTATATCAATCCCGCGGCCGTCGTCTTCAATTTCAATAATGACCATATCACCAGAGGTCAGTGCCCTTAAACAGACTAAGCCTTCCTGAGATTTGTTTAATTTTTTTCTATGATCAGGGGATTCGATGCCATGACTTATTGAATTTCTAACCATGTGAATCAATGGATCCATCATTCTTTCAACAATAAATTTATCTATTTCTGTTTCTTTACCAATCAGCTTTAAATTGATCATTTTATTGTTATCATGTGTCAAATCTCGAATAGTAAAGCGCATTCGTTCAAATATTTCATTAATTTGAACCATTCTAACACGCATAATTCCCTCTCGTAAATTTCTTATTTTTTTTTCTAAGGACTGGAGAGTTTCATCAAGCATGTAACAGTTGGTATTTGATACAGTATGTTTGATTTGGTTGAAATGATCCTCAAGTCTGGCTCTATCAATAACTAAATCACCGACCATTTGCATTAAATCATCCAATCGTGACAAATCAATTCTGACAATATTTGTTGATGCAAGATTTACAGCCTGGTAAAAGACTTTTTCATCAGAATTATCTTCAATTTTGCCAATATTTTCAGATTTATTTTTAAAAAGGTCATCAAAATCGTATGGAACTAAAATTAATCCATCTTTTTGCCATTTATCCATAATTTTTTTTTCAATAAATCCAATAACCAAAAAATCAAAAGCTACATCGCCATTTTCATTAGTACTGGGAATACCTTTAATAATTTCGCCAAAACCCAAAAGTCGTTTGCGAATAATATTTACATTAATTCCAAGTTCGAACAGTTCTTGAGTAGGTTTAAAATTAAACCAATATATTTTATTTCCTTCTTTTAAAACACTTTGAAGATTTTGTTTCTCATCTTCATCAAAATGTAGAAAAGAAGCTGGAGTTGAATCTATGTTAACTTTCTCCACTATAGATTTACTATTTGAATCAATATGTTTTTCAATTTTCGAGAGTAGTAAATTAATATCAGGAAATGATTTTTTTTTAAGATTTGCAGCAATTATTTGTTCAAGTGTTTGGGTACCAGAAATAAGTATATCAAGACCAGCTTGGGTAAGTAAAATTTTTTTTTCACAAATCAGGCGTAAATAGCTTTCTAATTTATGCAAAAGTGTAACTGACAGATTAATTTTCATCATACCTGTAATACCTTTAAGGGTATGAAATGTTCGATAAATATTATCAAGCAGCGTTTTGTCAATATGATCATTATCAACAAAGCTTTCCAGGGCAATAAGATCGCGCCTGAGGTCATGAAGACGTTCATCACATTCAGCATAAAATTCATCTGCAAATTCATCAAGCAGATCATTTTCAAAATTCGCTGGCATTATTTTATCCTTTCAAAAATTTTTTCATAAAATTGGTAATCTCGCAAAAAATCTATTTTTTTTAAAAATCTATTTACAATTATATTTGCGAGACCATCAAAATTTATTGTTCATTTCATTTATTGACGAGCAAATTATCAACCTGTTCCTTCAATTGTTGGGGTTTAAAAGGTTTATTCATATATAATGATACACCAGCGGACATTGCAGCATCACGAGTTTGATTATCTGTCCTGGTTGTAAGAACAATAACAGGAATTTTGTTCAGGGATTTGTGAGATTTAATAAATTTTAGAACTTCCAGACCATGAATATCCGGCATATTTAAATCCAGAGTCATGAGATCGATTGAACTAATTGTTAATCGCTCTATGGCTTCAAGTCCATTTTCAGCTTCTTCAAATAAAACATTTTCAATCGAACTAAGGGAAGCTTTGATCATTCGCCGCATTGTTGCGGAATCATCAACAATTAATATCATTTTCATGATACTCTCCTATCCTAACTCACAATGAGTTTAGTTTGATAATAAAAAAAATTTTTAACTTATATAATATATTTATTCTTATTTGTGTCATTAGTTAGAAATAATATCTGCGCCGAAAATCTGGTTATGATAGCCATCTCAGAAGATATGGTAGAATATGAAAATTTCATATATCATTTTGTTTCTCCATTAATAATTTTTTAATTCATAAATTAAAATATGGACTGGCTTTTATTAAAATTTATTTTATTTTTTATCAAGAGATTAGAAAATGATATTTCAGCTTCCTTTGAAAGAGATGTGATATTTGCCCTTATGCAATCTTTTGAGATAGTTTTGTCAATGACTTTAACGTAAATATCGCCATCTATTGCCTCGCCAGAAATATTACAAAGAGAAATTTTCAGATTAGATAAATTTTCAATACTTATATCTGTTTGAATATCTATATATTTATCTGATATTTTTAGTATTTTACCTGAGCATAATTTTGAGCTGTTATTTTTATTTTTGATAATTGAAAATTTTATATTAATTGGATTTTCAAGAGGACACATTTGAATTTCATCTTTTTCAGGTAAACATAAATTATATTGACCAGAAATTCCTTGAATGTCGAAAATATTTATAGGTTCTTTTATTCCTTTTGGTTTTACAGAAAAATTTTTTTTTACTTTTAATAATGAGCTGCATTCATAAAATGTTTGTTCTGATACCAATATTTGACCGCCAATAGTATATGATTCAATTCTAGATGTTAAATTTACATTACTTCCAACTATTCCATATTTTGAACGTTTATCAGAGCCAATATTGCCGACAATAACTTCACCAGTATTTATTCCAATACCCATTTCAATTTTTGGATATCCTGACCTGATATTTTTTTCATTAACCATATTCATTGAATTTTGCATTTCAAGGGCGCAGGCTACAGCTCTTATTGTATCATCATTTTTTTTTACAGGAGCGCCAAAAATTACTAAAATTGCATCACCTATAAATTCATCAATAGTACCTTCATATTTTAAAATAACCTCAGTCATAACTTCAAGATAAATATTTAATATGGATAAAACATCTTCTGGTGGTAATTGTTCACAAATTGTTGTAAAACCTCTTAAATCTGACATTAATATAGTAACCTTTCTTTTTTCTCCTCCTAAATCAAGTCCCTCAGGTGTATCTAAAATACTTGAGACAATATTATCTGACAGATAGCGTCCAAATGTTTTTTTTATAAAATTATTTCTTATTTCCAACTCAGTTCTTTGATGCTTAACTTCTTTAAAAGCTTCATCTAATTGTAAAATATTATTAAATGCTTTTGAGTGATATCTTATACGAGCAATTAATTCTATCTGATCAGGGGGTTTTACAATATAGTCA
>Ga0272440_1004400_pt1 | contig 10079 bp, 16 predicted proteins | sample SSMMMBAug17_FD_192440 | JGI IMG/M metagenome (GOLD analysis project Ga0272440, IMG submission 192440) | Marine sediment archaeal communities from Little Sippewissett salt marsh, Falmouth, MA, United States - SSM-MMB-Aug17 | ecosystem: Environmental > Aquatic > Marine > Wetlands > Sediment ... | reverse complement strand
GGTTTAGATTGTATTGCCATTTAATACCTTCAATATTTCATCTCTTATTGAGTCAATTTCTATAGTAGCGTCATTTAAGCTCATATTAAAAACAGTGACTCCTTCATTAGCTGCTGTTGGATAAATGACTTTTTGCGTAGTATATGAATTTAGCAATGGAATATCATATTGTTTTAGAGCTTCTTTGATTTCCTCTCCAAGCTTAGTATTTTTTATTGCCCTACTTATCACAAAACTTGCTAATGGTTTGTTGTTAGTAATTTCCTGTCTTGATTTTATAAGCTCTACTAAATCTGCAGTAGCCCAAATATCATATGGAGAAGGTTGAACTGGGATTAAAATAAAATCAGCAATTTTTACTGCAGCAACTAATAACTTTGCAATTGAGGGAGCCCCATCAATAAAAATAAAATCATAACCATTTTGTACAGCTTTAATATCTGTAGCCAGCGATTCTCTATCTAATCCAACTACAGGAATTATTTTGCCATCACTTAAAGCATTCCAATCTCTAGCTGAACCTTGTGGGTCGCTATCTACTAATAAGACGTTAAATCCCTTATTTTTGAATGAATGTGCAAGATTAACAGCAATAGTAGTTTTGCCACACCCGCCTTTTTGATTAAGTAATGCTATTATTTTTGCCATAAAGCCAGTTATCTATAAATACGTAAAACAGTATAACTGTATTTACGTATATTAGTCAAGACGTATGTGCGTATAACTGTATTTATGTAATACAAATTAATTGCAAAATTTTTCTCACAAGATATATTGACCCCTATTTTATTTTAAGGGAAGAGTATTACATGTCAGATAAATACACATTTACAAAAGCTGATTTAGAAGAAATCACTAAAATAGTTAGTATAAAAAACGTAGAAGCAGCTTCCAAAAAATTCTGTAATAGACCTTATGTATTTTTTGATTTGCGTAAAATTGATAAAGCTCTTAATGAAGCCATAGAAAAAGGCCAAACTTTAAGAAAACAAAACACTGAAGTAAACAAAGCGATAGAATATTTTGGCAAATTCACCGACAAAGAATTTGCTGAATTAAATGAGTTAGTTATAAACTATGGTGTGCAAAAAATGCCTGAACAATATGGTTTTAAAATGATCACAATTAATAATGCTAGAAAAGAGTTGCCTCAGTTGGATAAAGTTATAAAAGACGCCATAAAAGCAAAAAGATCAGTAGCAGCTACGCTTGGTTATAGAAAAAAAAATAAAGAAAAACCAAACAAAGCAAAGAAAATACAAGTTATTGTAAACACAACTCTATCAGGAATATCAGATCAAATAGAAGTGAGCCTATCTAACTTTAAAAAAATGATAGAGAGAAACAAAAGGCTAGAAAACCTAAAAAATCTAAAAAATGGTTATTATAACAACATAATTTAAAAAATCATACGTTTGTATATAATAAACAGCATATAAACTTTTATTTATTATTTTTTTTTTAGAATTTTTATTCTAGGTCTTAAACACCTTCATAGAAAACTCTTTATGGCTAGGAGTCTTCTACTATAACCGCTCTTTTTTTAGAGCGGGAAGTGTATAGGGATATTCTATGAATATGTTTGAACTCCTAGCTTCCAAGTAACTAGTTTTTAAAATGAAAAAAAAAATAAAATTACAAGATATACATTCTTTAGCTGCTAGTTCTATTAAAAGTGAAATTTCTCTAAATGACTTGAGTCTGTGGTTAAAATGTAAAACCGATCATCAATATGTAATCTTTGATAGAAATATAATATTAAATTTAATTGAATACGTAATAAATCATAATACATTTTTTACAAATGATTTTGTTGGCAAAAAATTAGACATCGATAAAGATGAATTGCAATTTTTGAAAGATTATTGGTTGTAGTTTTAAAATGTCGGACTTTGATCTATTTTTAAAAATTATGTTTGTTTTTCATGTATCGGCAGTTTTAGTATATCCAATACTTGCTTATCTGTATTATTTTAAAGATTAATGGGTAACGCTAGCATTACCCAAAAATACTATATAAGACAAACAAATATTATTTTATTTTGCTAGTAACACCGAAGGGTTTGAGCCATTCCCATTTGTCTAAAACGTGATGAAATATTATAAGGCATAATATATCCACACACAAGGCTATCGTATTAATATTTAATGCTGTCTTTATAACAAAATTGCAAAACAATATAAAAGACGCAGAAGAGATTGTTGCTAATATAAAAGTCCTTGTTGATAGATTGTAGCCTAAAATTATGGCTATTAATGGAGCGGTAATAATAGGAGTGTAAAAATTATGAGCAAATAATATTAAATGCAATAACTCTCCTTGATATAAATAGAATCCTATAGAAAGCAACCCAATAAAAGCAGAGCTGTATCTTGCAATTTGTAATTTTTGTAGAGATGGAAGGTTTTTAAAATACGGAAAGTCATGAGCTATTAAAACGGCTGCAATATTAATATTAGAATCTGCTGTAGACATGCACATACATACTACAGCTATAATTAATAACGCCTTTGACCCAGGGATGTCAAAAACATCTAACAAGCTATGAAAAAGTTTTTCATTAGGAATGTTGGGGTCTAATTTATATAAATAATACGCAAAAATAGCACTAAAAATAATAATTAATCCTAGACCTAAGCTAGCTAAAAAATAAGAGTATTTAACTTGTTTTATAGATACTCCCATTGCAATTCGTTGTATAACATGAGGAGAAAAGGCTGGTATTAAAAAATAACAAAATAACAAAAACGAATCTAGCAAAGTTTTATTATCTAGTGTAGTTATATAACTTAACTGAAAATGATATGGAACATAACTTTCTGAGCTAGAAGAATTTGTTTTTGTATACAAAATACCTATACCAATAAGTAGTGCAGTAAAAAAACAAATGGCTTGTATTTTGTCTGTTTGGACAACTGAGTTTATTCCTCCAATTGACGAATATAAAATAACTATAGAAGAGCTTATTAAAATACAAGTTATCTCGTTTAAATCAGGAAATATATAATTAATTGCCAATCCCATAATTTTAAATTGAATATATATACTACTTCCCACTAAAAACACTCCACAAAATACAGTTAATGTTCTTGCATTTTCCCCGTATTGCTCTCCCATGATTTGAGCAATAGAAACTTTGTGTAAAAATTTCTGCATTTTTGGAACAAAGTACAAAGACACCAACATTAAAGTCCCACATATTCCACATATAGAAAAAGCGTAAATAATCCCTTGGGAGTAAAACTTAGATAAGTTGATATTAAACCCGCTACCGCTGACCCAAGTTGCAGTTACAGTAGAGGCTAAAGTTAAAGTCGAAAAACTCTTGTTACCTAAAGAAAAGCTATTGATGTTACTGGGGTTATTAAAAGAGTATACAGAGTAGCCAATCAGATATAAGAAAAAAGTGCTTAATAAAATTTCGTTCATACAACTAAAATAATTAATTTTTGTTAAAATTGGGAAAATCTTTTCCCTTTTTAGTAATGAGTATAATTGCTAAACTTATTTTTTTAAAAAAAAAAATGAGTTATGAGCGTAAAAATTTTTATAGATAGTGAATTTAAGGTCAATTTTTAAAAAGAAAAAATTACCCGATAATTATGTTAATTATTTTTACGATCTTATAGAGGTTTTAACTGGCAACAATAGAAATCTATGCCTTGAGGGAAGCGTTTCGATAAATACTATAAAAAAGAAAGGTAAGCGTACTAGCAAGACATATCGTAATTTTTTTTATAAATGCCTTAATAAAAAAATTTTTACCATATTAGAAAAAAGTAAGTATTTAGATGACATTTATTTCATAAGTATCACCCCCTGTCTTTGCAAATACATAATTGTACTAGAGGAGCATTAATGATTCAAAAATTCCAAACACACCTAACAAGATTTATAGGCTGGCTAGAAGATAACTCTGAAACACGTTTTATACGCAGTATTTTGCAATCTAATGAAGATGTAGAGCTTAGTAGATTATACAAAGAGATCAATTATCTGAAAGCCAGACTAATAGCTCTAGTAGATAAACTTAATCAAGATAGCCAAGAAATTGAAAGCACAATTAATAGCGCTTATTCATATATTAAGAGGAAGCAGAAAGTATTCAATTTGCCAAAAGATGCTTGTGCAGAATTTCTTGGAGATGCTAATGAAGATCGAGACTTAAGAGTCTCTACTATACAGGAGATGATCATAGTAGCCACTTCTCTTAAGAGTCTATTCAATAAAATAAAAAAATATTCTGAAATAAACAAAGCAGAGCAAATGGCAACGAATATTAAGTCTGAACTGCTATGTGACATGATATTAGCTTCCTTTAGAGATGTATCTACTTCTCAAGGAAATCTTATTACAAGTAAAGAAGTGAGGTAACTATGTTTAGTAATTTATTTAAAAGAAAAAGCAAAAATTCAAAATTGCAAAGCGCTGAGGAATACTGGCTGGAACAAAAGAATAAAAATAGGCAAAAAGCTACATTTTTAGGAATGGATTATAATAAAGAGTTAAGTGAGTCTTCTTTTTTGGCTCAAGGTAATAAATATAAAATAACTTTTAAGGGTATGTAGGTTTATGGAACTGGAAATAAATAGAGAATTGCAAGGATTAATACCGGAGCTCAGTAAGCCTGAGCAGGATGCACTAATAGCCAGTTTAAATGCTGAAGGATGCCGTCAACCTATTACTGTGTGGAAAGGTAAGAATATTATTGTAGATGGCCATAACAGATATGCCATTTGTACTAAGCTTAATATTCCATTTAAAGTAGAAGAACTAGAGTTTGAAGATGAAGATCGAGTAAAGATTTGGATGATAAATAACCAATTAGCTCGTCGCAACTTATCGATTGAACTTAGAGCAGAACTTGCATGTACACTTGCGGTAGTTGAACATGAATTAGCTGAAAAACGTAAATTGGCTAATTTAAAGCAAAATGCCAATAAGCTAGAAACCGCAGAAATAAGCCAGTCTACCGAAGGGTCCAAAATAGACCCCTCGGTAGAAAAAAAAGGTAAATCATTAAAAAAGGCAGCTGAAAAAGCAGGTATAAGTTATAACACTGCTAAAAAATATAAGTCTATAAAAACTAAAGGTACAGAAGAGCAAAAAGAAGCTCTCCGCAGTGGCCAGAAAAAGATCAGCACTATCTATAAGGAAATTCAAGCCAAGGAAAAACCTGCGGCAAAACCTCAAATCCAACGTAATGAGTGTGACATAGAAAAGCTACTCAAGGGTAAAACAATCAATACTCCGTATTTAATTCTTTATTCCAAAAAAGACAAAGAAACTGGTGAGGAAATGCGTGCTTATTTATCAAATTGTGAGCCAAAAGCAAATTTAATGACTTGCCGAGATTACATAATGGAAACATCTCATGGAAATTGTCCTGAAGATGACTTTGTCCAGTTAAGAATAGCCTCAAGGCGTGTGATTGATGGTTTCGTTTTTAAGGAGGTGGCTAATGCGCAAGACTAAGACAATGCCTGTAGAAGTTCTACAAAGTTATATTGATTGTATACAAAGTAAAGATGTAGACCTTTTGATACTAGCACGATACTTGGCAGCCAAAAGTAATGGCCTGTTTGAAGTTTGTTTAATCCAGAAGCAAAAAAATTGGTTTTAAGGGGTAACTTAACATGTCAGTAGATTATGCAACAACAGCAACTAGGCTAGCTCAAATTGTAGCTAATGTATGGAAATTAGCTGGCGATGAAGGATTAAGCCTTAAAGGTAGGCAAGAGCTAATTAAAGGTAGTATTAAAGCTACTCAAGCACTTCTGAAGTTAGCAGAGAATCATAATGTAAGTAATTCTGTTTTAAAAATAGAGTTCTAAAACAGGTTCAGATTGACCTAGAGCAAGAGAAGAATAGATTATTGGAGGTGGCATGAAAAAAAACATTTACAAGAAAACAAGTGATAATAAAAAAGATTATTATAAACACTTAGTACGTCCAGACGGAAAACCTCTAAATAGCGACGACTGCTTGTTATTTGATTTTTTAAAGCAACGTATTGCAAATGATCAAACAGCCATATTTGATCAATGGTGGCTACTTCAAGAAAAATATCCTAATAGACGTAGTAAAAAAACTATCCAAAGAGCTCTTTATAATATTAGCCTATATTTTAATAGTCAATTCAAGCAAAAACAGGTTATTGATGGCGAAGTGTATTTTAATAAAGTACGTGTAGAGAAAGTAGTTGATTTTAATTAAAAAATCACAAAATCAAAACAAAAAGAGTGTGGACGTAAATGTCCACACCTAAAGACAAAAATGTCCATAGCTATGGACATAAGTGTCCACACCTCATCCCCTTCAACACCAGAGTATACTAAGGCTACAACACCTCCTATAGATAACTACAGATTACTAAAGAAAGATAATACCGAACTTAGTAATATAGATAGCTATCAAAATCACGATAATCAGAAGTGTTTTTCAGAAGAGAAAAATGTTGAAAGTTTGGAGCCTAAAATTGCAAATTCTGAGTATGTTGAAAAATCTCATAATGGGGTAGCAAGAGAAGGGTCTGCTTATACTACTCAGGCTAAAAAGCAAGCAGCAGAGCGTGTTGAAAATGGATACTCCCAACTAGGAGAACCGATCTTACTGCTAAATTACGTATTTACCGATGCAATGCTACTTGAGGCAATTAAGGCAAGTGATAAAAAACACTATACCCCTAAGCAAGTCAAAGTAATTCTCCGTAACCTTTTAGAAAAATATCCGGGAAAGATAATCTTTGGAGGTAATAGAGGGTTTATAAAATATCTGACCAAGGTTATCAATGGTGAGATAGACTATGAATACCAAGCTAAATACCACCTAAGCAAGCTGGATAAGGCGACTACTATGGCTGAGATTCAAGCTAAAAAACAAAAAGCAATAGATGAAAGATTCCAGTTGCTATTGCAAGGAAAAGTTAAGTCATTATCACGGGCAGAAGAATACTATGGATAATAACAACGCCTCAAAGCTTGATGAAATCCTAAAAACGGACGTTAAAAACGAACAAACGGCTATTGGCTATATGCTACAGGATGAAACAGCTTCCATAGAAGCGAGCAGAATGTTACAACCCGAGTATTTCTTTACACCACATGCTGCTTTTATATTCAAGGTTATAAAATCTTGTGTTGATAATGGGAAGTCCTCTAGTGATATTTTGTTCCAAGTTCAGTCAATTCTGCAAGAAGATTGGGAGCAAATATCATCTGAAACTGTAATTGATAAAGCTAATTACATTTCAGGTTGCCTGACTCAGTCCTCAATGTTTCTTGGTTCTACTGTAGCTTTTGAAGGTATGTTCGAGAAAATCAGAACCCAGTACATTAGAAGAAAGCTTGTAAGCTGCTATCGAGAGCAAGAAAAAGAAATTTTGAATACTGCTAAATTTAGCGATATAGAGGTTTTAGCCGATAAGGGGATTCAACAAGTAACACGTACGCTTGATGAAACTGATAATGCAGAAATTACTGACTACAAAGAAAATGTATTAAATACACTAAACAAAAAAATAGAAGAGGGTATTAGTACGGGATATCCAACTTTAGATAATATTATAGACGGATTAAAGGCAGGTAAGCTAATTACGATTGCAGCTGGTACCGGAAAAGGAAAAAGCGCATTTTCTGTTAATTTGGCATTAAATGTTACCACCCAGAATTATACGGTTGCTTTATGGTCTTTTGAGATGGGGAAAGATGAAGTTATTAACCGAATTATTGATATCAAGACTGGTTACTCTCTAAGAGATAAGTCCAGAGCAGAAGAGCGCTATAATGCCATGAGAAAGTATTTAGTCGGTACAAATGATAATATCCAAATTTTTACGGATAAAATAAGGAGTTTCAGTAGTTTTTACCTTACTTGCCGCAGATTAAGCCGTAAGCAAAATATGAAAGTAGCTATTATAGACTATCTGCAACTGATACGCTTATCAAGTCATTCAGGTTTAACTAGAACAGCAGAATTAGAGTATATCACGAATAACCTTAAAAATATGGCAAGTGAGTTAGGTATCACGATCATTATTCTGTCGCAACTATCAAGAGAGCATGAAAAAAGAGAAGATAGAACGCCAAGATTATCCGACCTTAGAGACTCCGGCTCAATAGAGCAAGATTCAAACATAGTAATGTTTATACACCAGCCGGAACAACCAGCGGATTACATAGGAAAGGCCAATAAATTTATGGAAATAATTGTAGCTAAACATAGGGAGGGCAGAACCGGCATTATACCTATGGAATTTCAAGCAGCAATAACAAGATTTAAATCATTAGCAATGGAGAAATACAATGATTACACAAGATAACATTCAAGAAATAAACCAAGTGCAATTTATTAATTCTTATTACCAAGATATTGAGCAATATAGAGATGCATTTACCGATACACCAACGTGGTTAATTGAGGCTTTGGATGAAGGGTTTGTTGAGCTAATAAATTATAATCCTGGCGCTATGCTTGATTATGGGTCTTATGGAGTAATCAATACTGGGGAAGGAAAAAAAGAATTTTTTAGAAATGACTGGATAATAAAAGAAGACAATAATTTTGTCGTTAAAAAAGGCGAATATGACCCCGAAAAATTTATAAATCATGTCAAAAAATGGAAAAAGATTATGAGAGAAGAGGGCAACCAAATAAAAGAAAATGCCGTGGTGGCTTAGTAATTTAAATTTAAAAAGGAGACCAATCATGATTGAACAAACTACATGTAAAAGGAATAATAGCCTATCTGCGCCTAAAGGTTTCATAACAAGTAATGACGCCTGCAAGAAAGCAGAGGTGTCGTTGCAAACATTATATAAATTATATCATCAGGGGAAAGTCAAAGGAAGACAGCTTTTTCCAAATTCGCCTATTTATTTTAATGAAAATAGTTTAGACGAATTTTTAAAAAAAAGTTCATTTATAAAAAACCAAACAGGACGTGTTGTAATTGCTCCCGTTGGTTATTTAACTAATGGGCAAGTAATGGAAAAAACTAAATTGAGCACAAATCAAGTAACTAATTTATATCACAAAGGAGTTATCGAAGGAGTTCAAAAGGATAAAGGGTCTCCAATTTTTTTTAAAGAAAAATCTGTGCAAGATTTTATGTCCAGTTATTTGAAAGATGAAAATAATACTCCAGAGAATATCGAGCCAATCAGAGAACAAAATGCATTAGATTTTTCTAATGCTAAAAAGATCAATTGGGATTTTAAAGGTTCTTATATAAATATATTAAAAGAATATCCTAAGTTAATCGAAAGACTGAGAGTGTCTATTAAGGCTTATAAAGATTTTGATGCTCAAGATGGTTTAAATGGAGTATCTGTACAGAAGTGGTTAAAGTTGCATGGACATGCAGAGGCAAATAATACATATTTTGATTTTTTGCTTAAGTGTATAGTAGCAGATATTGAAGAACTAGAGCTTTTAATGGTATATGAAAATGCAAATTTATAGAAAAATGAGGTAAAATAACATGTCAGGAAGTTTAAACAAAGTCACATTAATCGGAAATTTAGGCAGAGATCCCGAGATAAGAACCACTAACGATGGCAAGGAAATAGCTAACTTCAGTTTGGCTACCAGTGAAAGTTGGAAAGATAAAGCCACGGGTGAGAAAAAAGATAAAACCGAATGGCATCGCATTGTATGTTTTAATGAAGGGTTAGTTAAAATCATCAAAGAATACGTCAAAAAAGGCACAAAGCTTTATATTGAGGGGCAATTACAGACCAGAAAATGGCTAGATAATGCAAATCAGGAAAAATATACAACAGAGGTTGTGTTGCAAGGTTATAATGCACATTTAGTGCTTCTGGGTTCTAGCAATAACTCTATGGGTCAATCTAGTCAAAGCTCTACCCCAAGTGACAATCCTGTTTTTGAGAATGACGAGCTAGATGATCAGATTCCTTTTTGAGCGGGCTGACTATGACAAAAGATTTTCCAGATATGTTTGAATATGAAGTTAATCCAGAGAACCAATGCCAAGGTCTAAATATATGGGCAAAAGAGGGTTCTGTCGCATCTGTTGAAGATGATTGTCAAAACCTTGGGAATCTTGGATTTTAGG
>Ga0272440_1004399_pt1 | contig 10080 bp, 3 predicted proteins | sample SSMMMBAug17_FD_192440 | JGI IMG/M metagenome (GOLD analysis project Ga0272440, IMG submission 192440) | Marine sediment archaeal communities from Little Sippewissett salt marsh, Falmouth, MA, United States - SSM-MMB-Aug17 | ecosystem: Environmental > Aquatic > Marine > Wetlands > Sediment ... | reverse complement strand
AATTTTTGATCATAAAATAAATGGTTATGTTTTAAAAAGCAAGGAATTATAAAAAGATATTTTGTTTCAATTTAAGATTATGCTATAAAATGTTTTAGATTTTTCATGTCAAGAGATGTTCCTTCTGGAATTTTTATTTGAACTGTAAAAACATCTCATTTTCACTGGAACTTTTATATCAATTTGGGTTGGCTATCTTAACTAAAAATAAGGATGGTTATATTTCGTGTGCTGATTCGGTTACTGTCGAAGAAACTTTAACAATCCAAAAAGATATTTATATGTATCCAGATTTATCAGAACTCTTGAAAAATAAGATTATTTGGTTTGATAGCGACACGAAAGGACAAAGAACTTATGAATACAATTGCCAATCCTCATGCCATGTTTTTTGAAAATGTTTTTTCACGACTAGATATTGCTGCTGATTTTATCAAAAATTACTTAGGAAAACTCGAAAAATAAGTTCCCCATTTACTTATGTGCCAGCCCGATGTAGGGGCGAACCTTATGTTCGCCCTCGAACTAATAACGCTTTCGTTCCTATGTACGATGGGCGAACATAAGGTTCGCCCCTACACGTTCTTGGCACATAAGTAAATGAGGAATTTATTTTTCGAGCATTCCTTACCCGATCATATTGTTAATAATCTAAATTTAAGTACAGTACAATTAGAACGAAAATCCTTTATTAATAATCAGTTAAAAGGATCGCAATCTGATCTACTTTATAAAATAAAAACAATAGATAACAAACTCCTTTTCATTTATATATTGCTTGAACATAAGAGTTCTATTGATCGTTGGGTTTTATTTCAATTATTGGGTTATATTGTTCAAATAGGTGATCGGGAGCGGATGATCAATAAGGTAAAAAGAAAAAGAAAACGCGAAGAAAACAAAGCCAATAATCGACCTGAAAACGAAGGTATTGAAACCGAATATTTAACACCGGTTATTCCAATCATTGTATATCATGGACCTGAACATTGGGAATGTTCAAAAAATTTGTCCAAATTATACAAGGGAAATGATCTGTATAAAGACTTTTTGCCTGATTTTAACTTTTTGGTCATCAATTTACACAATTATGATGAAACTCAAATCAAGGGTATTGTTTATTTACAGGTAGCCTTGTTGGTCATGAAATATTTTTTCAGTGATGAATTATTCAATAAATTACCTGATATATTATCTTTATTCGCTGATTTAGTTCAACAAAAGTCAACGATTGATTTTTTAAGTATTGTATTGGAATATATTGGAACGAATCAACGTTGTGATGAGGAGTTTTTAAAAGAAAGTTTAGATAAAGCTTTTGAAAACAAAGGAGAAGAAATTATGCACACTTTAGCCGATAAATTGGTTGATAAATATTCTTTAGCCGATAAATGGATTGATAAAGGTAAAAAGGTAGGTAAAAAGGAAGGTAAAACACAGCTTTTATCCTTTCTTTTTGAAGAACGTTTTGGCAACATACCCCAACAATTAACAAAACAAATCAATCAGGCAGATGATAAGCTCATTGAAGACCTTACCCGATCCTTTCTCAGGTTTCAATCAATTAATGATTATTACCTTTGGTGGGAAAAACACTATTCTGCTAAAAGGGTTATTTGAAAGAAAGCGCGGGTGAATGGGGTCGGACCAAATAAATCGCCACAAACCATTGATATTAATATAAAAAAAGCAAAACCGCCATTTTTAGCTCTAATAAGGCCCTTTTTGCCCCCAAAAAGGGCCTTATTAGAAGAATTAAACTAAATCAGGAGACGCATCTTATACTCAATTAATGCTCATTTTTCTTGGTCGTCCAAAAAAATAAGGTCGTGTAGAGACATAGCATGCTATGTCTCTACAGTACAATTACCTTAAAACAAACAATATCAATAATGGGGTTATTTTCAGAGCATTACTAAGCGGCCATAAATTATTGGGTATATCGTCGTAACCGAAAGGGATAAATATTTTTTTGATATTCCGCCAACTTATACAGACGACTGTTTTTTTAGATCTCAGAACATTGTAATGTAATAACCGGTCTGTATTGTATGTCCGACCTTTTTGTCTTTTCGAAAAGATAAATGCAAAACTTTTTTTTCGCGCATTTCCAATTTAAGATATTTTATGATAAAGAACAAATTATGTTTAAATCCATTGACATAAAAAATCAAAAAGAAATTATCATTATTGATGACCAATGGAATAAGCAATCTATTGAATCATTACGTACTTGCGGTCAAAAGAATCAGTTAATATGCCCGGAATGCAAACAGCCGGTATTGGTTAAAGCCGGTGAAATAAAACAGTGGCATTTTGCGCATCGGGATACAGGTTCTTGCCCATTAAGAAATGAATCAGAATCTGTCCTTAGAGGTAGAATTATTCTTTATCGCTGGTTATCCAAAAAATACCCGGGTAACGTTACCCTCGAAAAGAACATTTCAGATATAGATTTACCACGACCTCTGGATTGCTATATAGAAACTAATAAAGGAAAAAAATTTGCTTACTGGATTCTGGAATCTGGTTTTCGCTCGCATGGAAAAATAAAAAATCAATTGTTTGGGCAAAATGTTCACATGGTTTTTCTCTCAAATATGATTCGAAAGGGCATGTCGGAATGTCCCTCACTTGCCTTAACCCCAACTGAACGTTCCTTTGCATATCGATCTGAGTACAACCAGTTATATAGTGAAACAAAGGATTCTACCTTGACATATTTAGATATAGCGACTCAATATCTCTATACTTACCGGGGGTTATTTCTAATTCATAAACCGCAGTTTTTTTCTTATAAAAAACGATTATCCGATCAATTAGATAACGTGCTGATATCACCTAAAAATGGTGAATTTGTTTATCCAGGAGAATATGAAAAACTCCAGTTAATTAAAAATAAATATGTTACAGAACAAAACAATATCAGTACACAAGGCCGAAAGAGAAAACAGTTCGTTCGAAATGACTCTGTAAAAAACGATGATGACTGTGATGCGGATTTTTCTAATGATCCTCTTGGTTATATGACAAAGGCATATCCTTGTAAAAAATGCAAAAAACTTACAAAGGAATGGATCAAACTGGACTTGTCAACGCAAACATGTATCTGTAGAGAATGTAAAAATGACCGCCCAAAAATTTCTAGTCCATAAAAAAAATTCTATCACTCGATGTTCAAGTTTTTTGTTTTGACTTTTGAAAAACTGTTACTGGCGATTCCCAAATTCTTCCGGCTCTGCCTGTGACTTAGTTTGGGCAGTTCTGCCGCCTATGCATTGAACAGCTAGAAGAGCAACCTTTAATACGTTCCCAGTGAGTCTGGCAGATCCTTGGAACGCGCTATACTGGCATTTTGGGAAAAAACTTAAACATTGCGTATCATAAAATCCATTTTGGCATGAAAAATGCCTGTTTTATCCATCAGGAAACCTGACCATTCTAAAAAAGGGGGCATTTTTCTTAGAACTGAAAGGGCGTTATGTAACAGCCCAGGGCAACGCCCAAAACACGATACACTCAAGAATTTATGATCACCTAATTATAAAGGCAAACAATAATAACCATACCCTCATATAAGTAGGCAAATAATGATAACCATACCCTCATATAAAAGCTTATTTGAAATATATAAAAGCAGTCGAACGCTTATATATAAAGCTGTATCCAAAATAGATCATTCTGAGGTAGTCTTGAAAATTCTAAATGTGGCCTATCCATCTGAACAGGATTTGAAACGCTATTATCATGAATATGATATTCTTCATCGTCTGAGAGGAACACCGGGAATTGTAAAAATCAAAGAAATTATTAAATATCATAATACGATTGTTTTGGTTTTTAAAGATTTTCAAGGTATTTCCCTTGATCGCTTTAGGGGCATGCAATCCATTGAAATCCCAATTTTTTTAAAAATTGCCAGTCAAATAGTGAGTACGATTCAGGCAATTCATAAAGCTGAAATCGTACACCAGGCACTTCATCCGAACCATATTCTCATTAATCCCCAAATCCTTGAATCCTGCATTATTGGATTAGATCAAGCTGTCATTCAAGGTCAACCCTTGTTACAGGGGTTCTTTGAAGACAGAACGACAAAGGAGCTTTCCTATGTATCACCGGAACAGCTAAAAAGAAATTCCACCTTTTCAAATTTTTCTTCAGATTTTTATTCTATGGGCGTAATTTTTTATGAGATGCTGGTGGGGAAACTGCCTTTTTCAAACACTGATCCATTGGAATTAATTCATTCCCAAACAACTTTGGATCCTGAGGCCCCAAATGCTCTTGATTCCAGAATTCCACCTGTGATCTCAGAAATTATTATGAAATTGCTCAGTAAACATCCTAAAAATCGTTATCTGAGTGCAGAAGGTCTTAAATCTGATATTTTACGTTGCATTTCAATGATTCAAAGTAAAGGAAAGATTCAACAATTTAAGATTGCACAAAAAGATCAAAATAAACGTATTGTATTTAAAAAGATCAGTTATGGACATAAGCGCGAACAAAATAAAATAATTGAAAGTTTTAATCGATTAAAAAAAATTAGAAAAAAGTACAAATCAAGTCAAATGCAGCATTCAGATGAATTCAGTCTGATTCATGCAGTCAAAATTACAGGACCACCAGGAATAGGTAAAACAAATTTGGCCAGGGATGTTATTCAATACATTTCCCAAAATGATGGATATTGCATACGTGGGAAATTTTTGAGAATTTCTGACAAACCTTATCACGTTTTTGTTCAAGCTTTTGAAGAACTTGCACACCTGTTATTGGCTGAAGATGACATTATTTTGGCTGAATTAAAAAATAGAGTTCAAAAAAATCCAGCAATTAATGCGGGGTCGTTGGTTTCTATTATTCCCGCTTTTAAATATTTATTTGACATTGAAGAGAGCAAGGATACATTATCGGTAATTCCGGGCTCACAGATTTTGGTTCAATCAATAGGTGCTTTGCTATCTGATATTTCGCGATTGATACATCCCATTGTAATTTTTCTTGATGATGTTCATCTAGCTGACCAGACATCAATCCGATTTCTCCAGGAACTTACATTTGTTCAAAAAGCATACATTATGATTTTACTTGCCTATCGCCCTTTTAATACAAATTTTTTCAGCGATTTTCAAAAGATTTTTAATACTATTCCTGAAAAATCGATTATCAATATTAATCTTCAACCCTTTACCTTATCTGATATTCAATCGTATATTGCAGGTACTTTGGATATGCCCGAAGCCAGTGTTATAGATTTTGTCCGAATCATATTTGAAAAAACAAATGGGAATCCATTTTTTATACGTGAATTTATTGTGAACCTAAATCAAGCGCAATTACTCGTTTATAATCATGAAAAAGGTCAATGGCAATGGGATTTAAAGACTGTAGCCAGTCAAACGATAACTGAAAATGTTGTTGAATACATGACAGAAACGATACAAAAATTGGATACAACAACGCGAATGTTACTTGACAATGCCGCATGCCTTGGATACGAATTTTCATTGGAAATTCTTGCAAAAATATGTGAAATTCCTGAAAATGAAATTGTAAAACGATTATGGGACACAATATCAATAGGTTTGATCCTTCCGGTTATAACAGAATACAAAAAACACAATCTCGATACATTTGCTTATAATGGGGAATCAAAAATGAAATATCGTTTTTCCCATGAACGTATTCATCGCGCATTCTATACCAGATCTACAAGCAATGAAATCAAACAGATTCATTTTAGAATTGCCAGTGTTTATTTTGCCCAAACAAAAAATTTAACGAACGATCATATTTTTTTTCTGGTCAATCAGTTAAATCTTGCAGGTATAATAAAAAGCCCTTTTAGTATTCATCGGACTGTAGAACTTAATCTCAATGCAGGAAAACATGCCCGAAATATATCTGCCATTGAGCCCGCATATAACTACTTTGTGAAAGCAATTGAATGGATTAACCTGTATTCTCAAGTTACATTTGAAGATAATGTCGTATATCAGGCATATTACGAAGCCGCCCGATGTGCCCTTCTAATGGGAAAGTATGAACAGATTATCACACTTTCAGAAAATGCGTATGAATATTGCTCCAATATCCGCGAATTGGCCCGATTGCAAGAACTGAAAATATATGCAAGCGGCGCCCAAAATCAGCCTGAAAAAGCCATTCAAATGGCAAAAGATGTTTTGAAAAAGTTTGATATTGAGTTCCCAAAACAGTTGTCTGTACACGATGAAAAAGTACAAATTGAGCAGTTATTATCAAGATTAAATTCAATGGATGCATCCGATTTATCTCAAATGCCCAAAATGAAAGATCCTGATAAACAAGCGGTATTAAGAATTTTATCATCCATACATGCACCTATTTTCTATGAAAAACCCGAAATATACCCCTCACTTGTGTGCAAGCAAATGCAAATCATTTTCGATTATGGAAATTCTCTTCAATCCATCAGCACATTTTGCGCCTTTGCTGCATTGTTATGCAAACACAAAATTCATATTAACAAAGCCGTATATATTGCGCGACAGGGAATTCTTTTAAGTAAAGAATATAATAATGAAGCCTTTAGTATACGTGCAATATTTATCGCATATTCTTTTGTTTTTCCATGGAAGTATTCCATTGGAAATGGATTGAAAATGCTCAGAAATGGTTATGAACGCGGTTTAAAAAGTGGGGAATTTGAATATTGTGTTTATTGTATTCGAACATATTTTTTTCATGCATTTATATCGGGTAAAAAATTAACTGATATTGAAAGTGAATGTCGCCAGTACGAGATGCAATTAAATCGCTTTACAGGTAATTCATCACGATTCTTTTTATCTGATTTGCAAGATCTTATCCGGATATTTACCCAATCCGGTGAAACAAGTGTTGAACAATTTCAGAACAAACAAAACCAGATTCCAATTCCAATTCAGGAACAGTTTTATCTGCAAAAATTAATTGCTGCTTTTCATTTTTTGAACTCACATGATGCTTATAAAAGTCTGGATATCTTTAGCAATAAAAGTGAAAGTATCCGATATACTATAATTCAACCCTTGCTCAATTTCTATGAGTCTTTGATTTTACTTTCTGTTTATTCAGAATCAAAGAAAACGATTCAAAATCAAATTTTTGATCAAGTTGATAAAAACTTGCGCAATTTAAAAGCGTTTACTGAGATAAACCCTAAAAATTTTTCCCATTACTATGCACTGATAAACGCTGAAAAGGCATGCTGTAAAAATAATACTGACCTTGCCATGACATTTTATGATCAGGCAATAGATCTTGCAAGAGATAATGGCAGTATGAATGATCAGGCCCTTGCAAATGAACGCGCTGCAATATTCCATTTTCGAAATAACCGAATTCGAATTGCCAGTCTTTATATGTGGGATGCCATTTATTGCTACTCCCGATGGGGTGCATATGCGAAAGTAGCACTTCTTGAAAAAACTTTTCCTGAATTATTGCTTAATGAGCAGCTTGATCGTAATGTTTCTCCACAGGCGCAGTTAGAACATCCCTTACAGTCGAATGATAATATTGATTTGACCGCAATTATTCAAATGTCTCAGGCGCTTTCTGAAGAAATTATTTTTCAGAAGCTCGTAGACAAATTGATGAAAACAGTTATAGCGCATGCTTGTGCAAAAAAAGGGATTCTCATTCTTAAAACAAATAATGAATGGATCATTGAGGCTGAGATAAATCCCAACAAATCCTGTGATGTACAAATGTTTAGTGAACCTGTTTCATTATCTAAGAATCTCCCTTTATCAATTATAAATTATGTAACCCGAACAAACGAAAATATTGTTTTGACTGAAGCGACCAATGATATTCGTTTTATGCATGACCCATATATTTCCTCAAAATCTCCAAGGTCGGTTATGTGTATTCCAATAATCCGGAAAAAGGGTCTTACCGGGTTGCTATATCTTGAAAACAATGTAACATCTGGCATATTCACTCAAAACCATGTGGCAACGTTGGAATTATTGGCTGCCCAAGCCGCAGTATCAATTGAAAATGCGCGTTTATATGATGCACTTAAACAATCTGAGAATCAATATCGCTCACTGGTGGAAAATGCCATTGAGGGAATTTTTCGTTTGAGTGCTGAAGGAAAATTTATTCAGGGAAATCCTGCATTGCTTTCAATACTCGGTTTTTCTACCTTAAAGGAACTGACTCGCGAGATACCTGATATTTTTTCCAGTAATATTTTTGATAGAAAAGATGCTGAGAAAATATTCTCAGTTATTCAAAAAGATTTTTTTATTTCTGGTTTTGAAACCTGTTGCACATTAAAAACAAATAAAAAAATATGGGTAACCATTGCGGCGCAAAGTATTTTAGATAGAAATGGAAATGTTTTGTATTATGAAGGCGCCATGATCGACATCACCGAACGAAAAGAAAAAGAAAGATTGGACCGCGAAAGACGAGCCGCTGAAAATGCCAATAAAGCCAAAACTGAATTTCTAGCAGGCTTATCTCACGAAATCCGAACCCCGATGAATGGCATTATTGGAATGATTGATTTACTTCGTGCGACACAACTGAATACAGAACAACATGAGTTTCTTGAAGTGATTTATTCATCAGCGCATGGACTTGTTCATCTCATAAACGATATTTTGGATTTTACCAAGATTGAAGCCGGCAAACTTGAAATCGTTTCAAAACCTTTCCATCTTAAAAATTTGGTTTTTGAAGTACATCGTATGTTTCATGCCAATGCCTTGAAAAAAGGAATTGAATTTAATGTCAGATATGATGTTCAATTGCAGAAAGCCTTTTCTGGAGATTCATTTCGAATACGACAAATTCTTGGCAATTTGATAAGTAACGCAGTAAAATTTACAGAAAGTGGACATATTTTGATACATGTAACCCCTGGATCTATTATCAAGGATAAAATGAATGTTGAAATGAGAATTGAGGATACTGGTATTGGATTAACTGATTCAGCAATGAAGCGCATATTCAAAAAATATGTTCAGGCTGAAAATACCATTGCGAGTGGCTATGGAGGAACTGGACTTGGTCTCTGGATAATCAAAATGCTTGTTGACAAAATGAATGGTCATATATCTGTAGAAAGCACCTATGGAAAGGGAAGTATTTTTACTGTTGTGCTTCCTTTAACGCCTGTTGATGAAAAAGACTTACCATCAGATGAATTGATCCATCAAGCAGCAGACAAAATATTTAAGCAACAATACAATGCACATATTTTGTTAGTTGAAGATAATGCGACCAACCAATATGTTTTTTCAATGCTGCTTAAACGATTCGGTTGTAAAATTCAGCTTGCTAGAAATGGAAAGCAGGCTTTGGATCTATTGCCAAATGAAGTTTATGATATCATTTTTATGGATTGCCAAATGCCAGTAATGAATGGATATGATACGGCTATAGAAATCCGAAAACAAGAACTTGCTCCAAAAACACCCATTATTGCAGTAACAGCAAATGCTTATAAAAAGGATCTTGATCGATGTATTGATTGCGGAATGAATGATTATATCGTCAAGCCGATTCAGCAAGAAACACTTGCAAGAATACTCAACAAATATTGCGAGAACTCAAAGGTTAACACCCCATCGAAAAAATTTCTCAGTGATGCCGATAACGCTGGTTTAATTGATTTAAACCATATTGCTTCATATGTGGGCGACAATCAAAATGAAATTCAGATGGTATTGACGATCTTTACGAATGATATCGATCCACAATTAAACGCTTTAAAAAAAGCGATTGATAAAGAAGATCATTCGGAAATTGAAAAGATCGCACATGGAATGAAAGGGGCGTGTGCAGATATTGGAAGCAGCAGAATAAAAGAATCTGTATCGACAATTGAACAATGTGCTAAAGAATGTAAGAAAGATCAATACAATAAGCTTTATTTGCAGATTCTAAATTTAGTACAGCAACTGACAAAGCTATCTTAGGGATACTCGAAAAATAAGTTCCCCATTTACTTATGTGCCAGCCCGATGTAGGGGCGAACCTTATGTTCGCCCTCGAACTAATAACGCTTTCGTTCCTATGTACGATGGGCGAACA
>Ga0272440_1004398_pt1 | contig 10082 bp, 5 predicted proteins | sample SSMMMBAug17_FD_192440 | JGI IMG/M metagenome (GOLD analysis project Ga0272440, IMG submission 192440) | Marine sediment archaeal communities from Little Sippewissett salt marsh, Falmouth, MA, United States - SSM-MMB-Aug17 | ecosystem: Environmental > Aquatic > Marine > Wetlands > Sediment ... | reverse complement strand
ACAAAAAGAGAGTGTCAACACATATTTTGATATTTGTCAGACAGTTACTGATTATTTTGGATTGTTGTCTGATTATTATGATGTCAATACTCAACATTTTCCAAGTGATCAAAAAATGAAAAAATACCGTGCGATTATCACGGTTTTTAACTCAAATGAAATGAAAAATGGAATTGTATGGCTCAAATGGTTAAAACACCAATGTGATAATGGAATAAAACTTATAATTTTAGGGCCCTTGAGTGGAAATGACTCAAGCAAGCCCAATGAATATAAAAGATTGGCTGATGCCATCTATTCGTATATCGGCATTCAATACAAGGGGATGTTTTCAAGCCATCGTGGACGTCTTCGATATCATTATAAAGCCCCTGGACTGGTTGAATTTGAAAGGCCCTATCCTGTTTTCCCAAGAATCTATGAGCAATTCCTGGTGATTGATCCAAATGTAAAAGTATGGTTATCAATTAAACGCAAAGATTTAAAAAAATCTGAAAGCGCCTCCATTGTGACAGGTCCCAATGGTGGTTTTGCAAGGTATTCGGATATGTATTGGATGGATCCGGTTTCTTATAAAAAAAAGTGGTATTTGAATCCATTCACTTTTTTTGAAGAAGCATTGGGTTTAAAAGATCTACCGCGTCCGGACCCAACAACTTTGAATGGTATGCGCGTGGCATTTTCTCATATTGATGGCGATGCGTTTGCAGGACCATCGCAAATCAATCCTAAAAAAACATGTGCTGAAGTTGTTCGAGATGATGTTCTCAAAAAATACAATTATCCGGTGACAGTCTCAGTCATTGTCGCTGAAATATCACCTGAAGCTATTGGAAATCAAAAATTAGTGGACATCGCAAAAAGTATTTTTTCATTGCCCAATATCGAACCCGCATCACATGCATATACGCATCCATACTATTGGAATGAACATTCCACAGAAAAAGATAAATATCCCAGTCAATATGGTATTCCTGTTAAGGGATATACATTCGATTCTAAAAAAGAAATTGTTTATTCATCGAATTATATCACAAAAAACTTGTCTCCTCCGGAAAAACCATGCCGCGTAATGCTTTGGTCTGGTGCATGTGATCCCACAGAAAGAGATCTTAAAAACTGTAATGCGAACCGAATTCATAATATAAATGGTGGTGATACGGTGTTTGATGATGCCAATGACTCATATACTGCTGTTGCGCCACTATATCGGAAAATTGGAAGCACATACCAGGTCCATTGTGGCCAGGCCAATGAAAATATTTTGACCAATCTTTGGGAAGGTCCTTACTATGGCTATCGTGAAATAATTAAAACTATGAAAAAAACCGGCAGCCCAAAAAGATTGAAAGGTATTGATATCTATTATCACTTTTATAGCGGTGAATATAAATCTTCATTAAAGGCATTACAAGATGTTTATGAGTGGGTTCTTAAGCAGGATGTTGCACTTGTTTACACTTCGCAATACATTAAAATGATGCAGGGATTTTTGCAGGCAAAAATCTTCAAAAATGATTTAGGGCATTATATTTTAAAGGATTACAATCATTGTCTGACTGTCCGGTTTGATCATGCCACAAGCGTGCCAGATATGCGTAAATGTAAAAACGTGATTGGTTTTTCAAAGCAACCGCAGGGACTTTATGTGTCTCTCAAGCCTGACACCAACAATGCAATAATTGCATTTTTGTCAGGTGCAAGCACAAAGCCGCAGGTTCCATATATCGAACGTGCAACAGGATGGGTCATGGATTTTCAAGTGACTGGTAATGCCATTAACCTTGATTATAAAGGGTTTGGAGATGGGACTGTTTGTATGGCAGGTCTGAAAAAGAATCATGGCTATACTGTCAATAAAAACCAACAGGTTAAAACTGATTCCAATGGAAAAGCTAAATTCAAACTCAGGAATGCGAGTGTTGAGATCAGATGAACTATTCTATTATCATTCAACTAGTGATAATTCTCGTTCCCACGCTCTGCGTGGGAACGTATGCTGGACGCTCTGCGTCCTCTGTGTTGAGCGTCCGAGAAAGGAGCACAGGGGACGCAGAGCGTCCCATATGCATTCCCACGCAGAGCGTGGGAACGAGGCAAAAGTTAAATTCCAACTGAGTAATGCGCGTGTTGAGATCAGATGAACGATATGTATCAAAGTTATTACAATTCTTCTTCCATACTGATTTGAGACAAACATTTAATTTTTGTCAACAAATTCTCTCCCCAGGATCCATCAGTCCATTCTACAGATCGTAATGGTTTGGCCATAACATCCAGGCCGCCATATTTCATGGCATCAAAGGCCATGCGTGTGCTTTCTTCATCTGTAAAAGCAGATACAAAAATAATTGGGATTTGATTGTTCTTCATAATCGCTTCAGTAACATCAATACCATTCATATCTGGAAGCAAAATATCCATTGTAATTAAGTCCGGTTGGATTTCTTGCGCCATCTGAATCGCATCTTTTCCTGTTTTTGATTGTCCGACAACCTCGATTAAAGGATCTTTGTCTAAAATATTTTCTAAGAATAAACATTCTGTTGCCGAATCTTCAACGATCATTACGCGTATTGAACGAGGCAGAGATATTTCTACTGTATCTTTTGGAAGCTGAACAATAACACGTGTAAGATTGTCATCACTTTCAAGATCGATACTACCAGAATGAATTTGAACAATCATTCTCGCTGAATATGTTCCCAAACCCATCCCGCTTTCTTTGCCATAAGTTGAATATTTTTCAAAAAAATTCTGGCGAATATTTTCAGGAACAGTGCCGACGTTTTCAATGGTTATTTTATCTTTTTGACCTTGTTGCAAATATATTGTGATGCACTCATTTTCGGGTGATGCTTCAATTGCATTCTTGACTAAATTCGCCATCATTGAATATAATAAAAACTCTTCACCATGAATAATGAATCGTTCAAATGAATATGGTTTGCGATCGCCAATTTTTACGACAATGGAGATCTCTTTAATCTCTAATATTTCATGTAATTCGGATTTGATTTTCCCAATAGTCTCAATCAGATTGACATTTTGGGGCGTATACATGTATGAACCACGCTCCATCTTGCACAGATTCAATGACAAATTCACAATGTTAAGCATTTGATACCCTGCATTTTCAATGATTTTCAGGTATTCACGTTGTGTGTCATTCAAAGGGCCGTCTTCTAAAATTAATAGGGGAAGATTGATAATTCCATTTAATGGGGTTTTTAAATCATGACGCGCAATCGCTTCAATATCATCACGCAATGACGCCATTTCAATAAGTTCGCTATTTTTAATTTCCAACTCACGTCGGGCTTTCATCAGTGACAAATGTGTACGTACACGTGCTTTGACAACAGACGGACTGATCGGTTTGGCAATATAATCCACTGCGCCCAGTTTGAATCCTTTTGCCTCAGAAGATGATTGATCTTTGACTGTGATAAATATAATCAAGATATCCTGGGTCTTCGGATTTTGCTTTAATGTTTCGCAAACTGTGTAGCCATCGATCTCAGGCATGATGATATCCAGAAGAATGAGATCGGGTTTTTTGGCAATTGCCAATTCAATGGCATGTTTTCCATTGGTTGAAAAGATGACGTTATAGTCACTTTGAAGGACTTCATTCAATATTTTAATATTGGCTGGTTCATCATCCACAATCAGGATGGTTTGTTTTTCAAACTCTTTTTGTTCTTCCATCATTCTATTGGCCTAAATTCAAAGTTTAAATTATTTGCCATGCGGTCTAATAGTGTTTTTGCATGATCAAAATCTAACTTATCAATAGATTCTGACACATGTGCCATAGCAGACTTTATTGATTTATCCTCTACTCGTTGATTTATTTCCTCAAAAATGAGCACTGCAGTCATGTCATGATTGGTTAAACTGCGATATAGATGTTGAAGTGCATCTTTGAGTTCATTCATATCCTTATATTCATGCTTTTTTGATGACGCCTTATGATTTTCAGAAGATTTCAAAATTTGCTTCAACAACTGTGCGTCACTGACAACATTATTAAATGATTGTTCCAGCACTGGTAATTGATTCAAACAGGATTGTTGATCTTGTTTCAATGCATACGATTCCAACATGCTTGCAGCTTCAAATAAATCAAATGCTGACAGATTACCAGCAACCCCTTTTATGGTATGCGATAACTCATGAACTTTCTTAAATGATCCATCCTGAATCGCCTCATTGATCATCGCCGGATATGCCTTATGAGATATACAAAACTCCTGAAGGATATTGTTATATAATTTCAACCGGCCGCCCAATCGTTCAGTCCCATCCTCAATATCCATATACTTTAACTGTGTTATTGCCATTTCCATTGGATTTTCAACAGGTTCAGAATCCTTTTTAGAATGAGTATCAGTAATGGGACGTGGTTTTCCAAGCCATCGGGATAGAACAGTAAACAATTGATCGGGCTGAATCGGCTTCGCAATATAATCATCCATTCCAGCTTGAAGACATCGGTCTTTATCACCTGACATTGCGTGTGCGGTCATGGCAATGATTGGAAATGTGCGATCTGTTTGATCATACAGTTTGTTTATTGCCCGTGTTGCTTCGTATCCATCCATTTCCGGCATTTGAATATCCATGAGGATGGCATCATACATCAACGCATCAGCATCTATTATTTTTTTGACCATTTCAAGCGCTTTGCATCCATTTTCTGCAATATTAACACGTAATCCCTCCTGTGTCAAAATTTCATAAGCGACCTGTTGATTGATCTTATTGTCTTCCACTAACAAAACATTCACCCCTTGAAAATCACATCTGGTTAACGTTTCGTCAGTTTGCCCTTTTCTATCATAACTCGTCAATGAGCAGGTTTTTGGCTGCAATGCATTATTTATTGCCTGATACAAGATAGATGGCGGAAGGGGTTTTACAATGACACTCTCAATACTTTCCTGAACAGTGTCATCAAGTAATGAATCACGACCATAAATGGTATCCATCAGTATGATGGGTGGAGCATTTGATTTTATTCGATCTTTGATTTGTGATGCAATACGCAAGCCATTCGTATCTGGCATTAAATAATCAACTAGAATTAAATCAATTTGTGAAAAATCGTCTGTACTCTCTATCCATTGCAAATAATCTTTTTCACAGGAAAAGAGATCAACAGTCATTTTCAAATGAGTCAACATATAAAACAAAATATTTCGACATGTCTCATTGTCATCAATGACAATGACTTTTTTTCCTTGAATATCTATCGGACTGATAAATTGTTTCCCTTTGGTGTCCAATTGAAACATACAGGTAAAAGAAAAAGTGCTGCCTTCACCATGAACGCTGCTTACATTAATTTTACCATCCATCATTTCTACCAATCGTTTACATATCGTCAGACCAAGCCCAGTCCCACCATATTTCCGTGTTGTTGAGGTGTCAGCCTGTGAAAAAGGCTGGAACAATCGTTTGACTTGTTCTTCAGTCATTCCAATACCAGCATCTTGAACTGAAAAAGCAAGGATCACATGATCAGCTGTCTTTTTTTGAACAGCAATGGAAATGATAATTTCACCTTTATCAGTGAATTTAATGGCGTTACTCAGCAAATTAATCAGTATTTGTCCCAGGCGAAGAGAATCACCGATGAGGCGATTCGGAACATCCTTATCAACAGAAAACATGATTTCAATCTGCTTTTCATCTTGTTTCATACAAAACATATTTGTCAGGTTTTCCAATACATCAAACAAATCAAATGAAACAGATTCCAAATCCAATTTGTGCGCTTCTATTTTTGAAAAATCAAGTATGTCATTTAGAATGCCCAGGAGTGACTGGGCGGATTGATCAATTTTAACAAGATAATCTTTTTGGCGACTTGATAATTGGGTTTTCAATGCCAGAGAATTCAATCCAATTATCGCATTCATGGGGGTCCGAATTTCATGAGACATATTGGCTAAAAAGTCACTTTTTAAACGATTGGCTTCATCTGCACGTCTGGCCAATTGCTCTGCTGCAATTCGCGATTTTTGAAGTTCATATTCGATTTGTTTCTGAGAAGTAACATCCACAACTACTCCGATGAGACCTTGAAACGACTGATCTGTATCGAAAAATTTTGCAATATGACAAACGACATTCCTTAACGCCTGGTTGGGCATACGCATTTCCATTTCATAAACCTGTCTTGTATCATCACTGCTTAAAAATAGCTGTTCTTTAAAATGAAATACTTCTGCCACCTGTGCAGGTAAAAAATCAAACAAACCATAGCCAATAATTTCTGATGGTTTTTTATCAAAAAAATGACAGAATGCTGTATTGGTAAGTTGATATTCATCATGAATGGTTTTGAAAAATACTGGTAAAGGGACAGAATCAACAACAGTTTGAAGAAATATTCTCTCCCGCTCGATTGCTTGTTCAGCTTTTTTACGCTCAGAAATATCCCGGATAACCCCGACAGTGCCGACATATTCCTTATCTTCAGACTGAGAGTCAATTCCTGTTATGCCCGCACTATTGACCTCAACAACAATATATTCATCAGACAAAGATTCGATTAGTCCTGGGGAGACATCCTTACCAGATTTGGATTTCAATCGAACTTCAAGGCCTGTTGTGATTCGAGAACCGGAACGTCGCTCATCAAAAAGCTTGGGTGGCGGACGTTTAACATTTTTGGGGATTTTTGATAATACTTTTTTTCGACTGACTTCATCTACATCTTCAGGACAAAGAATTTCGCTAAAATGCTTGCCAATCAAATCTTCTTTTTCATAGCCCAAGCGACGAATGGCATTGTTGATAAATGTGAAATAACCATCAGCGTCGATGCGATAAACAATATCTGGAATGGTTAAAACTAGTGATCGAAAACGATCTTCTGATGCTGCAAGTGCGCTGTTGTTCTTTTTTAGTTCTTCATTAAGGATGTTCAGTGCCATTTGTTTTTCTTTTAGTTCTGTATTTTGTAACAATGAATTTTCATAGGTGCTCATTAGTAGGTTTAGAACCTGGTTTCGACCGACAGTAATGGTTTGCTCTTTTCCAAAAATACTTATTGTCAGGGGCTTGTCGGAATCTTCATCTGAATCATTATCTATCAAATGCTGGTTGGATAAAAGGTATTCAACTTTGGATAACAAAAAAGATTCTTTGTAGGGTTTGGTCACATAGGCATCTGCTTTTGCATTCAAACCATTGATAATATCTTCCGGATCATGAAGATCTGTTAATAGCAACACAGGGATATGCTGAATTTCCGGATCGTTTTTGATATGTCTGCACATGTCGAAGCCATTCATGACAGGCATGGTGACATCACTGATAATTAAATCAGGTACTTTTTCAATGGCAAGACGAATCCCCTCCTGCCCATTTTTGACCACATGTGTCAGATAACGATTTTCGGTTAACAGAAATTCAAGTTTTAAGGCTTGAGTTGGGCTGTCTTCGACAATTAATATTTGAAACGCCATATTTATTCAATTTAAATCAGAAACTAATTGTTAAGTTTTTTTGAAAAATTTGTCTGCTTGCAAAAAACGATATCCATCTTGCTAGTTACCAGGTTGATACTCACAAACATTGTGATCAATAATTTTTATTTTTTGGCCATGCTGTGACACAACATACAAACCGTACTTTGATGCTAATTCTCGTGCATTCTCAGGGTCTGACATACTTGCTACAGCACCATATAGCTTTAGATGAGCATATTCAGGAAATAATTCTTTAAACTTTTTGAGGGATTTATGATAGAATTTGTTAACATATTCAGTGGTGAGCTTATATTTTAACTCAAAAACGATAATCGTATTCGAATTGACCATAACAATATCATATTCACCTCGTAGATTTTTGCGCTTGCTATAACGAAATAATTTTTTGTGAATATACTCGAAATCATGTCCTGCAAAGGACATTTCATTTTCCAATGCAGTGAAAAAGAACTCTTCTGTATAAAAACCATTGCTATTGCCAATGCCACCAACATTTTCTGCCATTTTTTTTAGCGCATTATCAAGTTCACGTTTACTTTTATCGAGTTTTTCTTCGCGCTTATCATATCTATTACTAATATTTCCAATGCTTTCCGCCATCTCCTTAAACGCTTTATCTACTTCTTCTTTGCGTTTAGCAGAATCAACAGCCATTTGTGACATGATTTCACTAACAAATTTCAGATTTTTTTCTATATTATCCATTCTCGGTTCTATTACTTGTCTTACACGATTTTCAAGCGATTTCATATGAACCTCCATTCTTTTAATTATACATGGCGAAGAAATCAAGTTTATTTCTCTATGGAGTGCTCGAAAAATATGTTCCTCATTTATTGGAGTCCCAAATCTTTAGATTTGGGAGGCAAAGCTTGTATCTCCCAAATCTAAAGATTTGGGACTCCAGCCAAAATGGGGAACTTATTATAAGAGCATCCCTGTACAATTATATTATTCATATATCAGTGTCAATACTTTTTAGAAATTAAGAAGCAATAATTAATTGGTTGATTTTTTCAACAATATAAATTATTCAATATATGTTTTTAGAAATAAGTACCTTATTGAAACTAGCCTGCAGGCTAAATTACTAGAGAGGCAATGAAATGGCTAAAAAACAATTTATTGATCTTAGCATCTCCATAGAACCAGATTTACCGAGTGATCCGCCAATGATGATTCCCTCAATAGACTATTTGGATCACCAGCAAGGTGCCGAACAAATGACAACATTTTTTCCAGGCTTAACAAAAGACCAGCTCCCTGATGGTCTTGGATGGGCAGTGGAATTTATTAAACTAACAACACATTCAGGCACGCATTTGGATGCGCCCTATCATTATCATCCTACAATGGACAGGGGAAAACCCGCTTCCACCATTGATGAAATCCCACTTTCCTGGTGTTACAATGATGGCGTATTGCTAGATTTTCGACACAAAGCTGACGGTGAAAGGATTACAGCAAAGGATGTGCAATTACAATTAGAAAAGATTGACTACCAGCTAAAACCAATGGACATTGTTTTAATTCAAACAGGAGCAGATGAATATTGGGGAAAACCCGAATATTTGTTTAAAGGCGCTGGCATGGATAGAGAAAGCACATTGTTTTTATTGGAACAGGGGGTTCGTGTCGTTGGAATTGATGCCTGGAGTTGGGATCGGCCATTGCCTTATCTTGCTCAGGAATTCCAGGAAAAAGGAGATCCCAAGGTGATCTGGGAAGCACATTTTGCTGGTATTGAAAAGGGGTATTGTCATATGGAAAAAATGGCAAATCTTTCACAAATCGGCAAACCTTATGGATTTACTGTCGTGTGCTTTCCCATCAAAATAAAGGGCGCCAGTGCCGGATGGGTACGTCCAGTAGCTATTTTGTAATGGAGGTTTTGCATGCAAAAACTAATCATCACCGCAGCGATAACTGGTGCGGCAACAGTCCCTTCACTGACACCATATTTACCAATTACACCAGAAGAGATCGCCAATTCTGCAATTGAAGCTGCCAAGGTAGGGGCATCAATTGTTCATATTCATGCCAGACGCCCTGAAGATGGTTTTCCATCATCAGACCCGGCATTATTTAAAGAGATTGTTCAACGCATCCGAGAAAAATCCAATGTGATCATTTGTATCACCACAGGTGGTTCTACATTGATGACAATTGAAGAACGAACAGCAGTAATCCCAATACTTTGTCCTGAAATGTGTTCTTTCAATCTGGGTTCTATCAATTTTGCCCTTCATAAATCGCTACCTGCCATCCAAACGTTTAAATATGACTGGGAAAAGACCTATCTGGAAAAAAGCAAAGATTTTATTTTTAAAAATACCTTTAAGGATTTTGAACATCTCTGTCGTATTGTTCAAGAAACAAAAACCTGTCCAGAACTTGAAATATATGATGTTGGACATTTGTATAATTTGGATCATCTTGTTAATGAAGGATTAATTTCACCACCCTTTCATCTTCAGTTTGTTATGGGCGTTTTGGGTGGCATTCGAGGTAATCCGGAAGATTTAACCTTTCTCCATACCAAAGCGTCAGTGCTATTTGGGAAGGATAATTTTACCT
>Ga0272440_1004397_pt1 | contig 10084 bp, 8 predicted proteins | sample SSMMMBAug17_FD_192440 | JGI IMG/M metagenome (GOLD analysis project Ga0272440, IMG submission 192440) | Marine sediment archaeal communities from Little Sippewissett salt marsh, Falmouth, MA, United States - SSM-MMB-Aug17 | ecosystem: Environmental > Aquatic > Marine > Wetlands > Sediment ... | reverse complement strand
TTTGTTTTTGATTAGTGGGTTGAGTTCAAAAGAAATTGCTGAAACACTTAATGTTTCGGTTCAAACAATAAAAACGCATCGTAAAAACATTAGAAAAAAAATAGGAATTACCAATAAACAAAAAAATTTGTTGGACTGTTTTATGGATTCATAATGGAATGTGAATCCAAAATTATAAAAAATACCCACTTTTTACCCCTTGTCTTATTTTTAATATACCATATAACTAAAAAATAATTTAACCACAAAAAACCTTTTCTTCAAAAGTAAAACATGAAACAAAAACGATCAATACTAAATACAGAATGTGTTCTGAAACGATTAAATGGAGACTTGATTTTATTTAAAGCCCTTTACCCCATATATATCAAACAAATCAAAATCTACTTCAAAGATATTACAAAGTCGATGGAGCATGGTGACTATAAAAAAATAGCCTCCTATTCTCATAGCTTAAAGTCGTGTTTTCAGACAGTAGGTGCGGAATTGTGTGAGGATCTAAACAAGTGTTTATTGAATGAGGCAACATCTGGTGAATTGCATAAAATTCCTCAGATAGTAAAGCGGTTGGAAAATGAATTGACTCAGTTGTTCGAGAAATGCACGCAAGAAGGGCTTGTTTAATCCTTACACTTTTAAATGCTGGGATATGAGTGAACAAAAAGAATTTACCTGTATCAATCCAGTCTTATCAAATTCTTATGGCAGATGCTTATGCAGGCACTATTTTTCCTGATGGTGATGGCAATTACAGCATTATCAGCCTGAATTTTGTAACACGTATAAAACAAACCATATCACTATCCTCTGGCTATCAGTTTATATCGCTGAACGTTCTTCCTGAACATACTGAAATGACAAAAGTATTTGAAAATATCCTTGAAAATATTGACTTTGTAAAAGAATCCAATACGCATATAGCATTAATTGATTCCAAATCTCTATTACATCATCATAAAAAGTTTCGTTGACTTAATTGATTGTTAATCTTATAATTTTAAATCACAAATATCAAAAAATGGAGGAAAAACCTATGAAACGAACCAAAATAGTATTGTTTTTTTTAAGTGTATTTTTGGTTCTAAATCAAGCAGGATTATTATATTCTGAAAATATTTTTATACCAAAAAAAATTGAAGCTGGTATTGCAATAAAATTAAATACACCTCCAGGAAAGGCTGTTAGTGAAATTTGGAATACAGTTTTTAAGCGTGTTGGTGTTGAAAGTTTTAATGTAAAAGATTATCCTGGTAAAAGATTATCAAAAATGCTGGCAAATAATGAAATTGATTTTGACATATGGAGAGTCCGCATATATGACTTTATACTTTTAAAACAAGGTGTTATTAAAAAAATTGAACAAATTATCAAAGTTCCAGAATGGTATGGCATAGCAGGTTTTGAGTTATTTGCCAAAGACCCTTACAAAAAAATAAATATTGATAGTGGAAAGGATTTAATACTAACAGATTATAAAGTTGATTATCTCGATGGCCATGTATGGGCCTGGTATTGGTTACCCAGATGGGTAAAACAGAAAAATTTACACTCAGTCAGAAATGCACGCCAAAGTTTAGATAGGATGTTGTTAGATAGAGTTGATTTATATTGTGCCTCAGAAAATACAGTTCTTCATCTCCTAAAGGATAAAAAATACAAAAAAGCAGGAATTAGAAAAGTTGGCCGTGCAGGAATCACATATTTAACAGCCTGGTTTTCTGTTAAATTCAGAAATCCTGAATACCTTCCCTTTCTTATTAAGGTTATGGACGAAGTTAGCAAAATGAGACAATCAGGCGAATCCATAGATATTGCTTCAAGATATGGTTTTAAAATGAACTGACTTTAAAATAACTTTTTCAATTTATCATAATAAACAATATTTTTTGAAAAATTGAAAATTGTTATTTTTTTGCCCATAAAGCATCTATATTAAAAGTTTTTTAATCATTTTTGAAAGAAAAAATTGAAAGTAAAACAAAAAACTCCTGAAAAAAAACATAAAAACAGTATTATAGCCCGTCGTTTATTGTTTTATATTTTATTGACCAGTTCTATTTTCACTTTGATAATTACAATATTTCAACTATATATAGATTATAATGAGGATGTAAACTCAATTGAAACACGACTTCGTCAAATTAGTGATAGTTATTCAGAACCCCTTGCCCTTGGCCTATGGGATTTGGATAAAGAACAAGTAGACAACATGTTAAAAGGAATATTGAAATTTTCAGATATAAAATACCTGGAAGTAGAACTAACAAATAAAGAAATTTTTTCAAAAGCTGGCGACCCTGAAAATTCAAAGATAATATCTCAAAGTTTTTCTATTAATTATAAAAATGACCCCATAGGTAAACTTCATATTTATGTTTCGTTAGATGACGTTTATCAACGTCTTTTATCAACGTCTTAAAAATAAAATTTTACTTATTTTAGTCAGCCAGGGAGTAAAAACTTTTTTTCTATCAATATTTATTCTTTTTATTGTTCATTATTTAATTATTAAACATTTAACAACCATAAAATTATATCTAAATGACTTTTCTCTTGATAGTACAGATATAATTTTGAGTCTTGGTCGTTCTAAAAAAAAAGAAGCAGACGAGTTAGATGAAACTGTAAATGCATTAAATGAAATGCAGGAAAGAATTCGATTTGACCTACAAACTCAAACAAGAACAGATAGAGCTTTGAAAGAAAGTGAACAAAAGTTCAGATCTATTTTTGAAAATGCACCTTTAGCTATGGTACATCTTGATAAACATGGTGTAACTACTGAATTTAATGAGAACTTATGTGAGATTTTAGGAACTTCAAAAGAAAAGCTCACTGGTTTTAATGCCCTTGAAAATCTTAAGGATGATAAAATGTTATCATCCTTAAAAAAAGCTTTTTATGGAAAGAAAAGCTATTATGAAGGAGATTATTTATCTATTACAGGAAATGTTTTAACATCAATAATTGCAAATTTTTCACCAGTGTTTTCAACTGATAAAAAGGTCAACGGCGTAATAGGTATATTAGAAGATATTACTGAAAAAAGAAAAATGGAAGAACAGCTTATACAAGCCCAAAAAATGGAATCCATAGGAATATTGGCAGGTGGAATAGCCCATGATTTTAATAATATATTGGGAATTATCACAGGCAATGTCTCATTTGCCTTATCTAACCTTGATAAAAATGATGAATTATTCGAAGTCTTGTCAGATATTCAAGATGGATCTATGCAAGCTCAAAAGTTGACATATCAGCTACTCACATTTGCCAAAGGTGGTGTTCCAATAAAAAAAATAATAGATATTAACAAATTAATAAAAGAGTCTGTAACATTTTCAACCAGAGGTACTAAAGCAAACTGCATTTATAAACTATCTAAAGATTTATGGACTGCTGAAGTAGATGAGGGGCAAATTAATCAGGTTATTGGTAATCTTATCATTAATGCTAACCAGGCTATGCCTGATGGTGGAACAATTACAATAAAAACTGAAAATATAATAATCAAATCTCAAACTTCTTTACCTTTACCTCCCGGGAGATATGTTACAATAATTGTTGAAGATAAAGGTATAGGTATTGATAAAAAACATCTTTCACTGATTTTTGACCCATATTTTACAACCAAACAAAAAGGAAATGGACTTGGACTGGCAACAACATACTCAATTATTAAAAAACATGATGGTCATATAGAAGTTTATTCAGAACTTAATAAAGGTACATCTTTTTATATTTATCTGCCAGCTTCTTTTAAGGTTATTGAGGAAACTAAAAAAACAACAGAGCATTCACATCAAGGTTATGGAAAAATTTTGATCATGGACGATCAAGAAGCCATATTAAAAATGCTTGGAAGGATGTTAAACAAAATGGGGTATGAAGCCGCATTTGCAACTGATGGTGCTCAAGCGATTAAAATGTACAGCAAAGCATATGAGTCCAAACAAGCCTTTGATCTGGTGATACTTGACCTTACAGTTCCTGGAGGCATGGGGGGCAATAAAACTATAATTGAATTATTAAAAATTGATCCAAATGTAAAAGCTGTTGTCTCCAGCGGTTATTCCAATGATCCTATTATGGCAGATTACCAAAAATATGGTTTTTGTGGTGTTATTCCAAAACCTTTTACAAAAAAACAATTATCTCAACTTTTAAATACAATCAAACTGAATACGATTTAAAAAAAAGTATAATTTTCTAATATAATGTGGAATCTTAATAAAAGGCTTTAATTAATACTATTATGGAAATATTTGGACATAAAAAAAAACAGGCTGATATCAGCAAAGAAAGAAAAAAATACAGCATCCCTGAAGGCTTTGAATTGATCAGAGGCGCATCAATTTTACTTGTAGATGACAATCCCATTAATCAGATACTGGAGAAGGACCTTTTGGAAAGAGAAGGATTTAATATCTATACTGCAGAAAATGGAGCCAAAGGGCTTGAAAAAATTCAAGCACAAGATTTGGTATTTGATTTAGTACTTATGGACTTACAAATGCCTGTAATGGATGGTTTTACAGCTGCAAAAAAAATTAGGGAGTGGGAACATGACAGACAAATTACTGATGGAATTCCTATTATTGCTTTGACTGCTGATGCCATGAAAGGTGTAAAAGAAAAAGTATACTCAGCAGGTATGAATGACTATATTACCAAACCAATTGATGCAACAAATCTATTTATTGCACTGGTTAAATTGATTAAACCCAGGGAACGTAAAATAAATATTCCTGAAAAACCTTTGCAAACACAACTATCCAATGAAATTCCTGAGATAGAGGGTATTAATGTTGAAAACGGCCTTATGAGGGTGGCTGGAGATCTTTCATCATACCAGTGGGTTTTAAAAAGTTTTTATAAAAAGAATTTGAACACAATTGCTAATATTAAACAGGCTCTATTAGATCAAGATATTAATACTGCTTTGCGATTAACTCATACTTTGAAAGGTGTTTCTGGTAGTATCGGTGCAAAAGAGCTTTTTGAAAATGCTAAAACTTTGCAATACGCATTCAGAGAAGGCGTATCACAATCTGAATGTTCTGTCCACCTGGAGATTTTGGAAAAAAACTTAAATCAGGTTTTATTCTCTATTAAGGAATGGGAAGCTCAGCAAAAACCTGTTCTCCTTGATATGAAAAAAAACGAAAGCTTTGATTTAAAAAAAGCAGAATCATTAATTGAAGATTTAAAATTACTTCTTGAAGATAACGATACTAAGGCTATAGATGTTTTAGATTCTTTCAAACAATTATTTCCACATGTCTTTGCAAAAAACAAGTTCAATGAAGTTGAAAAATTAGTCAATGAGTTTCAATTTGAAGAAGCTTTAAAAATAATACATTTAGGAATCAAATTTTAAATTGTGGTTTCTTAGTTTGAAAAAATGTTATACTATAAGATATTGATAATAGAAATAATCTAAAAAGCTTTAATAAAAGTAAAAAAAGTTAAACAAATAAATACTGGATATTTCTATTAGGGAGATTTAATTATGGAAATAGAATCAAAACTATCCATCATTTTAATTGTAGATGATTCTCCTGAGATTATTAAAGGACTAAATTCGCTTTTGAAAAAGGATTACAGAGTAAAAGTTGCATTAAATGGCGAAAAAGCTTTGAAAATAGCTAATTCTAAAGAACCACCTGATTTAATCCTTCTTGATGTTGTTATGCCAGATTTGGATGGATACGAAGTTTGTAGAAGATTAAAAGCAGATCAAAAATTAAAAAATATCCCTATTATTTTTATGACATCACTGGATAAAACAGAAGATGAAATTAAAGGATTTAAAGTGGGTGCTGTTGATTATATAAACAAACCTTTGAATCCACAAACTGTTAAAGCCAGAATTGAAACACATTTAAATCTTAAGAAAGCTCATCAACTTATTGAAGAACAAAGAGATAACCTTCAAGAAATAAATAAACAGCTGGCTCAGGCCAAAGAGAATGCACAGGCTGCTGCCAAAGCAAAAAGTGAATTTTTAGCCAATATGAGCCATGAAATACGAACTCCATTAAACGCTGTAATTGCAGCATCTGACCTTGCCTTTGGTGAAAAAATAACGCCGAAAATAGATCGATTTCTAAAAATTATTCATTCTTCTGCCTATTCTCTTATGGGAATCTTAAATGATATTCTTGATTTTTCAAAAATTGAGGCTGGAAAAATGGAGTTAGAATCTGCTCCATTTATTTTGAACAATATGATGGTTAAAGTTACAGATATTTTTATTACTCAGGCTTCTGAAAAAAATATAGAATTAATCCTTGATATTGATACTAATATACCTTTAACACTTATTGGAGATGAATTAAGACTTCAACAAGTGCTTATAAATTTGATTAGTAATGCACTCAAATTTACAAGTGAAAATGGATTAATAACCATTGGTGTTTCTTTAAATTCAAAGGTTTTAAGATTTGATGATATGGATAATATTGTTTTGAAATTTTTCGTTAAGGACACTGGTGTTGGCATGAAACCTCAATTTATAGACTGCCTTTTTGAAGCATTTTCACAAGAGGACTTTTCTACCAGTCGTAAACATGGAGGAACTGGATTAGGACTTACAATTACCAAACAACTGGTGGAAATGATGGGAGGAAAAATATGGGTTGAAAGTGAATATGGACATGGTTCAACTTTTTATTTTACAATACATATAGGGCTTCAACAATCAAAATCAGATGATTACATGTTAATTTCAGAGGATCTTAATGGAACAAAAATCCTTATTGTAGATGATAATGATGTTTATAGTAACACAACTCAAAAAGTACTTTCTTCGTTTGGTTATAAAGTAGAAACCGCTTCATCTGGTGAAATTGCGCTTAAACTATTAAAAGAAAACGCATTACATAAGGAAAAATTTGAATTAATAATACTTGACTGGTTAATGCCAGAAATGACTGGTATTGAAACTGCACAAAAGGTTCGCGAAGATTTAAACCTTAAAATTCCTATAATCTTACTTACTGGATTTATTAGTGAATTAGATAATGAAATTCTTACCAGAAATGGAATCAATTTAGTATTAATTAAACCAACCAGTCCTCTTGTTCTACATAATTCTATATTACAAGTTTTTGGCAAACAGCCTCAAGTTGACTTTATAGAAACAAATCAAAAATTAAACGTTTCTGCTTACAAAGAGCATCTTGCTAATTGTCAAATTTTACTTGCTGAAGATAATCCCACAAACCAGGAAATTGCTAAATATATTCTATCACAGGTTGATATTCGACTTACCATTGTAAATAATGGAAAAGAAGCGATAGAGGCTTTATATAGCAAACCATTTGACGCAGTGCTTATGGATATTCAAATGCCTGAAATGGATGGTTATGAAACTACAAGAGCTATTCGGAAGGATTTTAGTTTCGATTCTTTACCGATTATCGCCATGACAGCACATGCCACAAAAAAAGATTCGGAAAAATGTATTAAAGAAGGTATGACAGATTTTGTACCCAAACCCATCAACCAGTTGAGATTATTTAATATCCTTTTGAAACATTTAAAAAACAGAAAACCATTACAAAATGATGAAAGTATTCAAAAAACACCTGAATTAATTTTAAAAAAACCACAAAAAAAGTTTGAATTGAGTTTTGAAAAAGCGCAAAAAAACGAAAAAATAAAGAAAGAATCTCATTTTATTATTCCAGGTATTGACGTGGAATACGCATTAGATAACTTAGCTCTTAATTGGGGTACTTATAAAAAAGTTCTTATAAGATTTTATCATAGAAATAAGAAAATAGTTAATTCTATACAAGATGCTTTTAATAACCAAAACTGGAAAGAATTGAAAGAATTGGTTCACAATCTTAAAGGAAGCACTGGTAATATTGGTGCTATTCAATTATATAAGAACTCTTTAAAACTTGATAAAGAAATAAAAAATAATGCTGATATTTCATCAATAGAAGATTTAACGAATAATTTAATAAAAGAGCTTGAGCTTGTTATTAATTCCATATCTTTATTACCACAGTGATAGAGGACGAGTGAGAGAATAGGATGCTTATGAATCTAATATACTAACACCCCTTATAAAAATCGAGGTAGACAATGAAAAAACAACGCAAAAAAAATACAAGAATGCTCATATTATTTATATTTGGTTTTTTATTTTTAAATTACCCCCTACTCTCATTATTTAGCAGTAAAAATATTTTAATCGCAGGTATCCCTCTGTTGTATGCTTTTGTATACATACTTTGGGGGGTGCTCATTGTAATTACAATTTTTACAATAGGACTCAATAAAGATAATTCATCTTCAAATATCCATTAGGTGTTAAAATGCTTCAGAATTATATGATTGTTTTTACAGTTTTTTTTTACATGGGGCTTTTGTTTGCTATTGCGTATTATGCTGAAAAACGCGCAGAAGCAGGGCGAAGCATTATCAATAATCCTCTGGTTTACTCCCTGTCTATTGCGATATACTGCACAGCATGGACATACTATGGAAGCGTTGGTCGTGCATCAGTTACAGGCATAGATTTTCTACCTGTTTATTTGGGCCCCAGTTTGATTGCCTTATTATGGTGGTTTGTTTTGCGTAAAATAATTCGAATTAGCAAAATTCATCATATAACGACTATTGCAGACTTTATTTCATCAAGATATGGAAAAAAACTTTATCTCAGCGTAATAGTAACTCTAATAGCTGTTATTGGTATTATGCCTTACATTTCCTTGCAGCTAAAAGCAGTATCCACAAGTATTAATGTAATAACGAATTACCCCAAAATTATTAGTGACCTTCAAACTGTTTCTACCTGGTCAGATACAGCATTTTATGTTGCCATCTTAATGGCAGTATTTACTATTATCTTTGGAACAAGACATCTGGATGCTTCTGAACGTCATGAAGGAATGGTAGCTGCGATTGCTTTTGAATCATTGGTAAAACTAATTGCACTTTTAAGTGTAGGCATATTTGTAACTTATGGAATTTATAATGGGTTAGGAGATATTTTTAATGCGGCCGCCGCCAATCCTAAACTTAAAACGTTATTCTATTTTGGAGATAAAGGTTTTGGTAACTGGACCTGTATATTAATAATGTCAATGATGGCCATTATGTTTCTTCCCCGACAATTCCAGGTCATGGATGTAGAAAATATTGATGAAAACCATATAAAACAGGCAACCTGGATATTTCCTTTATACCTTTTTTTGATAAATATATTTACTCTGCCAATTGCCTTTGGCGGTATATTAAAGTTTATTGATGGTGGTGTCAGTCCAGATACTTTTGTTCTGACACTTCCCATGGTAGAAAAGAATGAACTTCTTGCTCTATTTGCTTTTATCGGTGGAATATCTGCTGCAACCAGTATGATAGTTGTGACAACAATTGCCTTAAGTACTATGGTGAGCAATGATCTTGTTCTTCCAATACTGATTAAAATAGATTTTTTAAAGGTAAATCAACGAAGTGACGTTAGCGGGCTTATTCTTGGCATTAGACGTGTCACCATTATTCTAATTATGTTAATGGGTTATTTGAATTTTAGATGGATTGGCAATTCATATGCACTTGTCAGTATGGGGCTTTTATCCTTTGCCGCTTCTACTCAATTCGCCCCGGCTATTCTGGGAGGAATTTTTTGGAAAGGAGGAACTCGCTTAGGTGCTCTCACAGGTTTGGGAGGCGGTTTTGTCGTTTGGCTTTATACCTTATTTATACCAGCAATCGCAAAGTCAGGCTTTTTGTCAACACGTTTTATTGAAGAAGGTCTTTTTGGAATAGCTCTTCTTAAGCCTTATCAATTATTTGGTCTTGATGGATTTAACTGGCTAGAACATGGATTGTTTTGGAGCTTGCTGGTTAATATAGGTTGCTACGTTTGTATGTCTTTACTTTTTGATCATAAAGACAGGGAGGAAAAAATACAGGATAGCTTGTTCGTAGATGTTTTTAAAAATGAAAAAGATGAAGTAATATGGAAAGGTGATTATTCTGTAGCTGATATTCAAACTCTTTTAGTTAGATTTTTAGGACAGGAAAAAGCAAAAAATGCTTTTGATAACTATAAAAATAT
>Ga0272440_1004396_pt1 | contig 10086 bp, 9 predicted proteins | sample SSMMMBAug17_FD_192440 | JGI IMG/M metagenome (GOLD analysis project Ga0272440, IMG submission 192440) | Marine sediment archaeal communities from Little Sippewissett salt marsh, Falmouth, MA, United States - SSM-MMB-Aug17 | ecosystem: Environmental > Aquatic > Marine > Wetlands > Sediment ... | reverse complement strand
TAGATTGTTATCATAAAAGGATTTCTAATGACTAAAAAGTACACAGTACAAGATAAAATGAAAATTCTGAAAGTATATTTCCTGGAAAATACATCTGAAACAAATATTTGTCAAAAATATAAAATTACATCCAAAATGCTTCAAGAATGGCAGGATGATCTTTTCGCAAATGGGGAACAGGCATTGAGACGTGCCGAGCATTTGAAATCAAAGTCACCAAAAACACTTTTTCATCGTATATTTGGCCAGATGCTTGAGGGGTTGCTTATTCCGCTGAATCTTGAGGTTTTTACTGAATTGCCGGTGATGTCTTTTCCGCCTGAAGCGGATGTCGTGCTTATCAGAAGGAATAAAAATACATGGACTGTCAGGCAAAGAGAATTCCTACCTGATGGTATCAGGGATTCACATGCCAGATATGTGATTATTGAATTCAAATATACAGAATCAGTGAATAAGAAAGCTTTACAGCAGGCACTGTCCTATGATTATTTGTTTCATGTTCATAAAGGCATCAAGAAAAAGGATATGCAAACCTTTCTGGTATCGTCAAAAACACCCAATGAAGACTTTATGTCCCAAATGGGATTTAGACAGGTTCCAGGACGTGAAGGTGTCTATCAGAGTGACAATGAAGCCTGTAATGCAATTAAAATATTGGTATTAAATGAATTGCCCAATACCTACCACAATGTATATTTTAAATGTTTTGCAAGTCAAAAAGATGAACGATTCAAGGCATTTAAGATGATCCAACAAAATGGCCTGATAGAGGTGGACAGCGTCGTAAAACGATTGATGTTTGGTCTCTGGCAAGTATGGTTTAATTTTAAAGGAGGTAAAAAAATGGACATACAATTGACCCCAGAACAAATGCAAAGAACAAGTGAGGTGTGGGGTAAGTGTTTTCTTCGAAGCTTATCCCCGAAAGAATTACTTGAATATATTTCTCTTGAGGAGATTTTAAAGGATGTTCCGATAAATGAGCGTTTAAAGGATGTTCCTATATATGAACGTTTAAAGGATGTTCCTGTATATGAACGTTTAAAAGGGGTTCCTGTTAATGAACGTTTAAAGGGGGTTCCTGTTAATGAACGTTTAAAGGGGATTCCTGTTAATGAACGTTTAAAGGGGGTTCCTGTTAATGAACGTTTAAAGGGGGTTCCTATTGATCAACTTAAAGCATATTATGAAAGCATAATAAGTAAGTAGTCAGAAATTTTCGGGTATAAAGCGCATCCACCTGGCAAAGTTCGCCCGCTTGGAGTTGAAACTCCAGGTGGATAAGGAATTCTCGGAAAATAAGTTCCCCATTTAAAATATATCGAATTTCTTTTTTTGAACCTGGATTACGCTGAAGAGATAAGATGAATTAAATTAAAAGTGTTTTATTTCATCTTATTCATCTTCTTCAACGCAATCCTGGTTCAAAAAAAAGAATGCAAGTTATTAAATGAGGAACTTATCAACATCCATAACTGTCAGTTTCAATAATTCTTCTTTACTGTATCCCAGGCTTTTTGCCGCAGCGGCATTGACATAGTGAAACGCGCCATCTTCTCTTGCCATAAACGCAGCATCGCGTATAACATCCAAAGCAGAATGCATCAGTTTTGCCTCTTCTGAAACTCTTTTGAGCCACTGCTCCTTTTCCGATGAAAGGCTTGCTTCGGAAATACAGGGATTTGCAGGCGAAAAGTCGTAATCATTTTTTCCAACCATGTTTCCCAGGCATAATCGGGCGCATTCGGTTTTTGTTTGAGGGTACACACAAGGTTTGCCCCTACACTCTCGTTTTCTCAAACTTTTTAAATATAAAACACTTCAATAATACCCGATTCAACATGTTGGCCAATTTGAATAATCGCCAGTTTTGCCATTTCAAGTAATGCTAAAAATGTAATAATCATGTCTGCACGAGAGGGTGCGCCTCTGAACAGTTCAGTAAAGGCGATGGAAGGATGTTCTTCCAAAACATCAATAATCTGAGAAATACGATCTTTAATACTAATACCTTCTTTTGTGACATGAAGCATATCTTCAGGCATCATACTGAGCATCTGTTGAAAGGTATCAATGAGTCGAACGATATCAACTGAAATGATTTCAGGGCTATCCTCAATTTCAAAATCTTTTTCAGGATTTCTGACAAAAAGGTCTTTTTCGAGCCAGTCCCTGTCAAGCAAATCTTTGGCCGCAGCTTTCATTTTGAGATATTCAACAATTGGCAAGACCAGTTCCATTGTTTCTTCTTCAGGTATTTTTTCAACATCCTCATGTTTTGGCAAAAGACTGTTGGATTTAATTTGAGTCAGCGTTGCTGCCATGACCAGAAAATCCCCGCCAGAATCAATATCAATCAGCGGTAAATTATCGAGATATCCAAGGTATTGATCTGTAATGATTGCAATTGGGATGGCGTGAATATCCATTTTATTAATTTGTACCAGATGAAGCAATAAGTCTAAAGGACCTTCAAACGTCTCCAGTAATACCTGATATTTTTCGTTGTCATTGTCATTGTCGTTGTCGTTGATATCCATTATCTGCCTATTTCATTCTAAAGCAATTCGATAATACTTTTTGACATATATTCCCCAGTATCTGCCAGGGCATCGTTGGGCATAAATCGAGAGGCATTATTTGAAAACAGACAGGTTACTGATGCAGGAAAATCCTCATCAGACCGATAAAAAATGTAACATAACATAATTTTGGGAAAAGGCCATACATAAAAAGAAAAATCTCCGCCCAAAGATTGCGGGGCTTCCTGACCATCAAATCGATCATAAATTTGTCTGCGATTGGCTTCAATCGTCTCAACATATGGAACCAGAGACTGCTCTGTAAGTTTTGTAAAAGCACCGACATAGGGGGCTGTATTTGGAAAGGATTTGTAGGCATTTAGCGGTTCAATGATGCATTCATCGGGGACTGCAAATTTTGCATACAAGGAAAGAATAATTCCCAATGGTCCGGTTTGTCGCGTATTTCCCAAAAAAATGCCATCAGGAGACAAACAACAGGTCTGACCAAATGCTTTGAACTCATAATTGCCATTTGATTTATGTGCTTTAATATGAGATATCAACGCCTGTGATGGCTGTTGCATTATTATTTGTAAATTGTCTTGTATAATTTTTTCGTATTGGGTCATGGATCGCTCCTTTTGTTTTTTATTTTCATCATCGTTTATAACATAAGGACAACAAAAAAGGAATCAGTATGATTGAATCATTTTTAAGCACCGATTTTCATTCCAGAAAAATGCGAATGTTCGATTTAAAGTAGGCGCGTTTGCGGTTATTTGTCGAAGGGCAAACACAAGGTTTGCCCCTACAAACGTTCTCGGATATGTGTAAATTCTCGGTTATTGAAAAATACCAAAACTTGTAGACCTATGCGGTTCAAGCTTTGCCTTGACTTGAAAGGGGGCAGATTATTCGACGTCATATTGTATTGTGAAAGTAATGTTTTGTAAATAATTAATTATCTTTTCACAATCAATCAATCAAACAAACACGTTCTAATGTGTTTGTTTAAAATTATCATTGAGCCATTTTTTTCACCAGCGCCTTGTTTTCCAGTTTAATAATCTTGGGCGTAATAAAAATAATTAATTCTTCCTTGTCATCACTTTTTGAGTGGGATGAGAACAACCATCCGATAATAGGCAGCCGAGATAATAAAGGAACACCGCTTTTACTGGTACTGCGCACAGTTTTCATGATCCCACCGATCACCACAGTGTCGCCATCATTAACCAGCAATTCTGTTTTTGCCTGTTTCTTTTGAAAGGATTGTTTTCCATTAACGACTGGCCCCAAATCATTTTTTGAGGTATCAATGAGCATGCTGACCCGACCATCTTGGGTAATATGAGGGGTTACCTTTAAGTCCAGGTCCACATCCTTGAATTCTGTAATGGTATTGCCATTTTCATCTAAGGTATTGATTGGATATTCAAGGCCTTGCTCAATTGTGGCTTCCTTGTTATCCAAAGCGACAATTCTGGGTGATGTCAAAATGCGAATTTCACCTTTTGACTCCATTGCAGACAGTTGTGCATCCAGCGTAAATGGGGTCAAACCATTAATACGTCTGAAATTAATACCAATATTGCTGTTTGCTGCTGCGGGATAATTGACTGCCCAATTGTATCCATAGGTTCCACCCAGCACATCATAACCTCTTTGCGGACCAATACCTTCTGTCGCATCTCCGGGCTGAATGCCAATCGTACCACTCCAATTCACGCCAATATCTCTTGAAAAATTATTTGTTACTTCAATAATGCGTGTTTCAATCATTACCTGAAGATTTGGTTTGTCCAAATTATAAACCACACTTAATGCCCGCTGAATTTTTTCTTTAACATCAGTAATAATAATTGTATTGGTACGATCATCAACGCTGAGCGAACCTCTTTCTTTGGTCGTAATTTTTTCAAGATGTTTGGTCAATTCTGTTGCACGCGCATAATTGACTGGTATATAGTGCGTTAAAATAGGTTCCAGTAATTCTTCACGTTTCTTTGCTGCTTTGAATTCAGCCTCAATCTTTGCAATACGCTCTTCCTGAAATTTTTGAATGGTCGTCATGTTAGAAACGCGAATAATATCATTTTCATAAGTAATGCCCAGTTTGTTCATTTTTAATATCAAATCAAGAATTTGATCCCAGGGTACAGGTTTTTTCAATGTCAGGGTTACTTTGCCTGAAACATCGCTATCAATGGCAAAATTTTGACCACTGACTTCCCGCAAAATTCGAAAAACGTTTTTAATATCAGTTTCATAAAAATCAATGGCTATTTTTTCACCTGTATATTTTTGAGGATTGCCTTTTTGCAAATACGAATCCATCATGGTTGAAGGCTGAATAAATGAAAATTGATCATATTGTTTTTTAAAGGATTGATTCAAGCCTGAAAATTGATTTGGGTCTTGTGGTATTGAAATCGCAGATTGCGATTGAACATTCAGATCTGGCTGCAAAGGTTTTGGGGGAGGCATTTTTGGTATGGGCTTTTGAAAAACAGAGTTAAAATCAGGTTCAGGGGTGACAATGGGTTGGTCTTCAGGTGTGTCCATTGTATCTTTTTGAGGCAGAGGTTCATTCTCTACCACAGGCGTATCAGGCGCAAATGGCGTATCCGATTGTTCTACAAACCCGGAGGTTACAGGCATACTCGGTGTTGGCGTTGATGCCAATACTGGAGGATCTTTGACAATGGGTGTTTCAGGTATATCCAGCATTTCTTTGGATTCCTTTGCAGGTAAATCCAGCCCAACATAAATTGAAAGACCTTCCTCAGATGGATATGCTTGAAATGATGAAATATAATTCGGCACAGTATCAATGACCATCCGCAATCGTTTCGGATAGCGATATGTGCGTACATTTTTAACAAAGGGGTTATCTACCACTGAAAAATGCATATTTCTATCAGGGCTTTGAATGTCGTATAAATCAAAGACAATTTTGGGGGGATCAGGAATTACTGATGATTTATAATCTTCAATGGGTTTGTTTGCATTAATTTGAACCAGAGCATTTCGAGAAAAGGGGGTTGTTTCAACAGAAAAATTTGAGACCACTTCTTTTGGCTCTGGCGATACTGACTCTTCAGGCACTGGCTCTGAAAATGTGGAATCAGAATCTATGGCCTGTACAGGCTCTATTGGTTCTGGTTCTTGGGGAGGGGCCTCAATATCAACAGCATACGACGTTTGTTCTGTTTCAGAATCTGCTTCCAATGGGGCGGCGCTACCAAAATCAATTACAAGCTTATTCCCTTCTTGCCTTGTATCATATGCAGTATCCTGAAATAAAACCATTTCAAGTTTTGAGTATGGCCCATTAAGGTCTTGCTGACGCGCCAGGATTGCTTTAATGATATTATTGCCAGTATCATTAATATCATTAATCTGATTCAATGTTGTGTCTGGAAAATAAAACACAATGCCTGGTGATGGGACAATATGTTTGACCGATGTGTATGTCAATTTATTATCCGATTGAATGATCACCTGATTTCCATTAATATCTACTGATGTAATCATATTTTGAACAGTCTTTTGATCATCAGCAGATGCTTCTGTTTCATCAGGGGACGTTTGTCCAGGAGTGGTCACACATCCATTAAAATAGAATAAAAGGGCTGTTAAAAACAGCAGTATTTGCCATTTAGAATATTCGTTTGCTTTCATATTAAAACTCACTATCCGGCTTGTTAAGTTTCATTTCTCTGGTAACATACAATTTTTTTCCGGCAATGACTTCTTCTGTTTCCTGAATGATGATACGATCCATCAAAATATCTACGACACGGCCGGAATTCAATCCTATACGTGTTCCGGTTTTGACAACAAAACCACGACCTGAGGTTTCTTCAACAATTGCCACTGCATTTTTTGATGTTCTCAAAACAGCGGTCAATTTTAATTGACTCAGATCATATTTCTCTAAAAGGGTTAAAATTCGGGTCCTTTTTTTTCGAAGCACTTTTTGAAAAGTATCCGAGGCCTTGATCGGTGCTGCTTTTTTCTTTTTCGCAATCAGCGGAAAAAAAGGGTCCACTTTTCCCTGAGGACGATATTTAAAAGGTTTGGGGGCCAATTTTTTCAACAGCATTTCCATTTCAGTTTCAGAGGGCGGCATTGATTTGTCTGAATCCTCTTTCGGTTTTTTGGCAGGATTTTTCGCCACTTGTGCTTTTGGGTCTGTTTTTGCATTTGGTGACAACTGAACATCTTGTTTATCTTGTTTCTTTATTGGGTTGTTTTTCTCTTTATTATCTGGCATCACTTTAGATGCCAGTTTACTTTTCGCATTGTTAATTGTAAGGGTAGAAGACTGCGCTTTTTTTGTCATTGCAGGCTGAGAATGGCCTGCGATTGCAATTTTTTGACGAATTACTTTTGGATTACTATCTGGTTCGGTTTTTTGTTGTGGTTCTTGACATGATGTCATAAAAACCAATCCGATGAATACCAGTATAAGATATGGTTGATTTTGTTTTTTCATAGTTTCAAGCATACTTATTTTTTAATAAATTGATATGTAATGGCCTGACATGTAACTTCCACCAAAGAAAAATCATCTGGTGATTCAGAATGCGTCACTTTGAAATTATTCACATGAACCAGCCGAGATAATTTAGAAAGTTTGTCAAAAAACACCCCTACATTGTGAAAATGACCTGTTAGTTTCATTGAAATGGGAATTTCAGCGTAAAAATCTTTTACAATTTCTTCCTCAGGCTTAAACAATGTAAACGTCAGCCCGGATTCCTGTTTTAAGCGCGCCACACTTTCTAAAAGACGTCGGATTTCTTCATTTTCAGGTAATACACGTCTTTCTAAATCAAATCGTTTTTCAGCATCAGCCGCCAATTTCTTAGTTGGCTCTAATTTTAGAGATTGCAGCTTAGATCGGGTCAATTGATCTTGAAGATTCTTGTTTTTATCTTGAAGCGATTCTATTTCTTCAAACTGCGGCATAATAAACAGAAAAAGATATGTAATAACAAAAACAACAATAAAGCCTGTTGCAATCAGTATTCGATACAAAATATGCAGCTTTTCAACGAGTTCTGCAAATTTTTCTATGTATTCTTTCATAACGCGTCCTAAAGTGTGTCTTGTAGACAATCAATAATAAAACTTGTGAGATGCGTATCCTTTTCAATGGTTCGTTTTGTCGTTGAAATCAGTCTGACTTCAGAAAAATAGGGTGTTATTGCCTTATTCATAATTGTGTCTTTATCTTTATTGGTTAACTGATCCCCAAGAACAGCATCCAAAACAAATTCAAACTCCTGATCTTCAAAAAACTGAAAGTTTTTTAAATCTGACATTTTTCCCAGAATGTTTTTTGATATTTTGTTCTTTTCAAGGTCTTTAAGAAAGGTATCTGATATCCAAATCCAGTTTTTGGTTTCTTCCAGTTTTTTCATAAAGTCTGTCACAGTTCTTTCATCCATTGCAAGCCCTTGAATTTTTACCATTTTTTGGTCATAATAAATATTTGAAAACCACATCCGCTTGGAAATCACAGATTCGGTAATGGCATTCAGTAAGTAGATGGCATTATATTTTTTGAATGATAGTGTTTTGATAATGGACAATTTTTTTTCAATTGTGCTGATACGTTTATTCAGGACGTTGATTGTTTGGATTGTTTTTTTGAAGCGGTTGATTTGTACCTGTTTTTGAGTGGCCTGTTGTTCTAAAAGAGAAATGTCGCCTCTCAAAATAGAATAATAATACTGTAAACATCCAAAAACCAGAAACAAAGAGATAGCAAACAAAATAATTTGCGAGATCAAATTCTCGATTCTTCCATAGCTTTGCTTTTCGGTTTGAAGATTAATTCGTATCATTTATCACCTGCTCTTCGTATACCCAAACCCATGCATACACATGCTTGCGGGCCAATTTTTGCGATAAATTCAGGTTCAAGACCTGATGCGGACATATCAAACATTTGAAAAGGATTGAGCGGTTCCACAGGAATTTTAAGATCTTCAGTCATTAATTGAGAAAAACCACCAATATGGGAGGATCCACCGCTTAAAAGCACTTTAGAAATCATTTTATCCGGGTTGCCAGAAACAAATGAATCAAGGGTACGTTTAAATTCTGAAATCCAATACATGAGTGTCGATGTTTTTAAATCTTGAAATTCTTCCCGACTCATCAGATCGGATTTTTCAGATTGCTTGATTTCTTCAGCATCTTCGTAAGAACAATCGACACGATTGCGTATATCTTGCGTCAGCGTATCTCCCCCAATGGATAAATCTTTCAATTGTAAGGAATTTTTTCCCTGAATGATGTTAATGTTGGTTTTGCTTGCTCCAATATCAATGAGCGCAACAGTTTCTTCGCTGGTATAATTGTGCGTATAAATGTTTTGAAGCGTAAAACAATCAACATCAATAACAGCCGCATTTAACCCCAACGTACTCAATGTCGTAATATAATCAAGCACCATATCTTTTTTTGCAGCCACCAAAACAACATTCATCATATTCGGCTTGTCCCCATCACCCAAAATCTGAAAATCTAAATTGACATCATTGATATCAAAAGGAATATATTGTTCCGCCTCATAATTGATTCGGGAGCGCAGTTCAGCATCACTCATTTGAGGCATGCTGATACGTTTGACAATCACAGAAAAACCAGACACAGAAATTGCCACATTTTTTTCTGTAACATTATAACGATTCAGCAAGAATTCAATTTCCTTGGCCAAAACTTCAGGGTCACGCACCATGCCTTCCTGTATTACATCACGCGGAATCGTTTTCATGCCAAATTTTTTTAATGCCCATATGCGTTTTTTTTCAATCAGTTCACAAAACTTTATTGTATGAGATCCTAAATCCAGACCAACGAGCTGATTATGTTTTTTTCTGAACAACATATATTGTCCTTTCTGTCATCGCTATTTGTGAATTTCACAGATAATATTTGTATAGTCTTTTTCTAAACAACGCCTTTTAATTCGTTCTACAGAGATATTTATATGAAATTTATTCATAATTAAGCAATATTTATGCCGTCATATCATCAAGGATAATTATTTGATTTGATCAATTTTTTCTGCTTCTATTTATATAGACACGAAAAAAACGAAATTCTTACACTAAAAAATAATTTTTTGGGATAAAAACCTTGCGTGTGTTCTCTTGTTTAAGGGAAACCCCTGGTTTAAGGGAAGGATGTATATGGATATTTTTTTGATGGGTAATCAAAATCGAACAATATTTTCAGAAATGGACAATTACTTTTGGAATCATTTTGTGCAAAAAATATAATTGAATGATAATACCTGCAAACCAGTCTCGCACCGGATAGGTCTACAAGTGTATGCATAATTTCGGAAAATCTAATAAATTTAAACTGTTAAATCAAAACCTGAGATTTTGGCATTTTATAAGAATAACAGGTCGTTAGGAAAAAATGTATACACTTATAGACCTATCCGTAATCAGCGTAATCCTGGTTCAAAAACAAAATATACAATTATTAAATGAGGAACTTATTTTCAGAGATTTCCATGAAAAACCATAAC
>Ga0272440_1004395_pt1 | contig 10089 bp, 11 predicted proteins | sample SSMMMBAug17_FD_192440 | JGI IMG/M metagenome (GOLD analysis project Ga0272440, IMG submission 192440) | Marine sediment archaeal communities from Little Sippewissett salt marsh, Falmouth, MA, United States - SSM-MMB-Aug17 | ecosystem: Environmental > Aquatic > Marine > Wetlands > Sediment ... | reverse complement strand
ATATTTTTGCGGGACTATTGTAATTATACAAAAAGTGAAATTGAGGCGGTTGAATGGAAAAAACAGAATTTAAAAAACAAATAAAAAGTATTGAAAACATTTTGTCTTTACTCTGGTATGAAGCAAACCACTTATCAAGAGTGAACACGACTAGACTAGATTTATTGAAAAAAAGAGTTGACAATTTATATAATGATTTACCGGAAAATAAAAAAAGGTTTAAGTTGAAAGATTATGAAAAAGTTAATTAAACGCATGATTATCAATTTTGCGTTTTTCCTTACCGGACATACTCGCATGAATTACTTGCAACGTGAATATGAAAAATTATATAACAAAGGATTTTTTATTGAGTAAATACAAGCAAAAAAAAGTATTAATCGTAACTAACGGTATGCGAAAAACGTTAGGGTACTGCACCGTGACAAGCAATATTTATAAGCTTATTAAAGAAAAGTTTAATATTGCTTTTTTTTATTTGGCGGGTGATGAAAAACCACTTGAAAACGTAACCACATACACGGCGAAAAGTTATAAAGAATTGGGTGAAACGTTTGCGAGTGCAGTCCGCGAGTTTACTCCCGACGTTGTTATCACTATTGGCGATATATGGAACTTTAATTTCATTTGCGAAGTTAAAAAAACGTTGGCTTTTAATTGGCTTGCTTATATAGCCGTCGAGGGTGAGCATTTTCCAAAAAAAATAAAGTTAAATAATAATCAAGTTTTGGCGATTGATGAAATACTTGATTATGTTGACACTATTATAACCTATAGTGAATTCGGAAAAACCGAATTAGAGAAATCGGGGTATGATGTCCATGATTTTATTTATCATGGCGTTGACATGAGCATTTTTAAACCTTATAAACTAAATCAAAAAGAATTAAAAAAACATTATTTTGATTTTGATGAAAACCCGTTTATGTTTCTTTGCGTTGCTGATAACCAACCAAGAAAACGTTTTGATGTTTTGCTTCGCGCTTGGAAAATATATCAAGAAGAATTTGCAACGTCATTAACACCCGCTTTTTTGACGCTTATCACTCAAGCGGTTAAATTTGGCGGAATAAATATTCCCGAAATATGCGAGCGTTATAATATAACTGATACCGTTAGAGTTCACACAAATTATGTTCACGGTTCGGGAATATATCAAAATGAATTAGTGACATTATATAACCTAGCCGATTTTTTTGTGTTGGCGTCAAGTGCTGAGGGTTTCGGATTGCCGTATATTGAAAGTCTTGCTTGCGGAACACCGATAATATATACACAATATGCAACGCCAAAAGAAATAATTGATATTGATAACGGGGCGGTAAAAAATCAAGATTATGTTGCGTTGCCGTTGAAACCAGAAACATTTATGCCGATTTGGGATTTATCCTATAATTTTGCTGAGCTTGACCCGCGAAAATTAGCAAAATTATTTAAGTTCGCTTATGATGAAAAGAAACGAGGGGCGATAAAACCTGAAAACTGCGTTAATTTTGTTAAACGTTACGAATGGAAAAATTTTAAAAACGCGTGGATAAATGCTATTAACGCTTCGTGTAAGAAAAGCGCAAAAACAGGGGCGTTAATATGAAAATATTATATATTGGCACTCAAGAACAAAAAACAGGTTACGGCGTATCGGGAGCAGGATATATCAAGGCATTAAAAAAAGCTGGATATGAAGTTATATCATTCGATTATTTGAATACGAAAAATAAAATTGATGAAAAATTTGATGTTGTAATTTATCACTGTCCAGTTGAATGGCTGCCAAGACTGTATATTCCGAATATTCCGTGTTATGTTATCACAACTTTTGAAGCTGATAAATTTCCAAAACACTGGGTAAAAATACTTGAAAAATATAAACCGATTGCGGTTATTGTACCGAGCGAATTTAACAAACGGTCGTTAGAAAAGGATTATACGGGCAATGTTTTTGTTATTCCCCATGTTATCACGGAAAAAAAAGTTACACGTGAATTAATAAAAAAAAGGTTTATTAAAACTGCGTTAGAAAATAATCCTTTTATATTTTATTTCATCGGTGAATGGAACGTTAGAAAAAATATTGAAACTTTGATAAAAGCCTATTTACATGCGTTTCAAGAGAACGAAAATGTTTTACTGGTTTTGAAATTAAAAAAAGAGAGAAAAGAAGACTTTTTATTATTCAAAAAGATTGTTGAAAAAATGCGCAGTGCGATGAACGCAAATAACTCACCCAAAATATACGTATTATTCGATAATTTATCAGATGATGAAATTTATTCTTTGCATGCGCTATGCGATTGTTATGTCTCCGCTCATAGAGCTGAGGGTTTTGGGTTGCCGATTGCTGAGGCTATGTTGGCAGAAAATCATATTATTACAACTGGCTATTCTGGGAATTTGCAGTTTTGTAATGAGTATAATTCAAATTTAGTTAGTTATAGAAAAACTTTTGTTTACGGGCAAACTAAATATGATTTTTGGCGGGCGCAGTATAAACCTGATATGCAATGGGCTGATGTTGATGTTTTGCATTTTTCTGATATTATGAAAAAAGTGTACAAAGATAAAGACGCTGATTATCTGAAATGCAAAAAAGAGTTAGGTGTTGAAACCATAAATGATTTTTATAATGTGGTTAATATTGGTATGATGTTTAAGGATTTGATAAATGAATAATAAAAAAGTTTGTGTTAGCGGTTATTTTATCGCTCTTCATACTGGACATATACAATATATGCGCGAGGCTTCAAAGTTAGGAAAACTAATCGTTATTATTAATAACAATGCGCAACAAATTTTGAAATATGGAAATATTATTCATGACGCGTCAAGTATTGCCGATGTTATTGCTTCACTCGAATTTGTTGATAAGGTTTTTATTTCAATCGATGTTGATAGAACCGTAAAGAAAAGTTTGAAAAAAATAAAGCCTGATTATTTTTGTAACGGTGGTGACAGGAACTTGACTAATATTCCTGAATATGATATATGCCGTGAGTTAGGTATTGAGTTAATTTTCGGTGTTGGCGGTAATGAAAAACTACAATCTAGCAGCGATATTTTGAAAAGGTTAAGAAATGACAGAAATTATTAAAAAGCCATGGGGCAGCGAATTAATATTGAAGTATAATGAAAAGGTGTTAATTGCGGACAAAGGAAATCTAAGCGTGCAAGTCCATTTACAACGTAACGAATTATGGACGGCTTTAAATGATGTTGAAATGATTATCTTTCCAAAACCAATAACAAAAGATAATTTCAACGCTATGTATCGAAAAATTATAGAAGGAACGTATTTAAATTATCGAATGACTTTGAAAAAATACGAGCGTATAAAAATACCAAAATATTATATTCATTGCCTTTTGAAAGGTTCAGTCGTTTTAGAAAAATTTGACAAACCTGATAAAACATACCGATTACTTGATTATTATGCTAGGGGTTTAGACTGGCAAGAATTGAAGGATAATTTATAATGCAAAAAATACCGATAATAATGCCCATGTATAATCGTCCGCATTATCTCGAAAAGGTTTTAATCGCGTTATCTAATTGCGATAATTTAGACAAATTTTATGTCGAAACTTTTGAAGAAAACTTTCAAGATTATCAAAAACAAAATGAAATTTTATTAAATAAATATCTAAGCGGTAAAATAGAAGTTAAGCGAAATTTGAATAATACAGTTAAAGGGTGTTCGGCGAATTGTCTTGAGGGAATACAAAAAATAGTTAATGAGCATGAATTTTTTGTTATGGTCGAAGATGATATTGTATTATCGACCGACGCGCTAAATTTGGCTTTATGGATTTTTCCTAAGTTGACGGATGAACAACCGGCAATAAGTTTTTATTCTAGAGTACACATGAAAAAAGATTATTCAAACAATGAACATTTGAAAGTTTGTAATTCGGTTTTTTGGCATGTTTGGGGCTGGGCTGGTAAATCTAGTTTTTTTCGCGAAAAGTTTTTACCTTCATGGGACTATTCAGATACATATTTGGGTTGGGACATGCCAATAAATATTTATGCACATGCAAAAAATATTAAATTTTTTCAACCTATTGTTTCACGTTCTGATAATATTGGCGCGATAGGATTAAACCAAAAAGACCCGAAAATACATGAAATTTATGTGAAAAATGATTATTATTATCAATGTGAACCGATAACCGATTTTATATTTGACGATACTAAAATGCTAGAAATGATTGACAAATTATATATTCCTAACGGACGTATTTACAACGAATATAAAAAAGGTTTTAAAATTAAATTATATTAAGGATTGAATATGCAAGATAAAATAAGTTATCAAAGCGCAAACGTTATACCAATTAAGGTTATTTACGATAAAAAATTAGTTGATAGTTTGCATAATAAAAAAGTAATACCTAGAGTTTTTCAAATTACACCGACTAATGCTTGCGATTTAAATTGTGTTTATTGTTGTTGCGGAGAAATAGACAGAAAAGAAAAATTAAGTATTGAGCAGCTGAAACAAATTACAGACGTTGCGGTAAAAGTTGGCGTAAAAGCGTTCGTTATAACCGGAGGCGGAGAGCCAATGGTACACCCTAATATATTAGAATTTATCGATTACGCTCATTCAAAAAATATTAAGTTGGCGTTAATCACAAACGGAAACCATTTTCAAGATGACATGATTGAAACGTTATCAAAATTGCAGTGGTGTAGAATTTCGTTTGATGATTATAGAAAAATTGATGAAAAATATCGAAACACTTTGAGCGTTGTGAAAAAAATAAAAAATGTTAATTTCAGTTTTTCTTATATGTATGAGGGCAATCCTGATAGCGATTTTTTAAAAATTATTAATATTGCAAACAGTTTTGATAATATTTCACATGTTAGAATTGTGAATGATAGCCTTTCAGAAAAATATATTGATACAATGACTGCGAAAGAAAAATTAGACAAAAATAATATTGATGTTTCAAAATGTTTTTTCAAATATCAACAACAATACGGAGCGGGACAAAAAAAATGTTATATGTCATTATTAAAACCACGAATAGTGGCGAGCGGTGATGTTTACCCGTGTTGTGCTATTCAGTATCAAGAAAAAAATGGGTTAAAAAAATATAATAAAGTTTTTTCCATGGGGCATTATTCTGATATTCCTAATATGATTGAAAATCAAAGGTTTTTCAATGGGAATATTTGTAATCAATGTTATTATGAAAACTATAATAAATTTTTAGGCTACTATTTAGAGCCTGAAAAAATAACAGATAAGGAGTTTATATAATGGTTTCAATTTGTGTACACAGTACAAACAGGGGAAAATATTTAGAGAAGTTTTTAAAATCTCTAACGCAACAAACGGTAAAAGATTTTGAAGTAGTTATCGTTGACAATAATTCTAAGGATAACACGGAAGAAGTTATCGAAAAGTATCAAGAAAAACTTGATATTAATCATGTCAAATTTTCGCATAAGATTAAGGAAGTTACGAACCTTAATCCACTTGCTTATAATATCGCGGTGGAGAATGCGAAATATGAAAAAATCATTTTAACGGTAAGCGATGTTATTTTTGACATTAATAATGTGAAGAACGCTTTAAAGTTGTATGATGAAAAAAAGGTTATATACGGGCGGGCGTTGCAAGTCAATAATACAGAGTTGGTAAAAAATATTAGAAAACTTGATATTACGCAATATCCTGAGCTATTGGAATTTGATAGCAAACCGAGTGAAACAATAGACGCATATTTTAAAGTGCATGAAACAAAAATTAAACAACCGGTATTTTATATCGCGGTTTTTTCAAAACAAAGTTATAAAAAAATCGGCGGTATGGATGAACGGTTTATTTGGCTAGTTGCAAGCTCCGATGTCGACTTAGGTTTTCGTTTGGGTTGCGTTGTAAAAGTTGAATATACCGATAAACTTTTTGTATATCATCAAAAACACAGAACGCAAAAAATTGACGCTCAAAAATGGAATGACGGAATTAAGTTAAGAAATCAAAATCACGAAAAGGCGTTGGCTGGTAAATGGTATATAGAAAATAAGAAGTTAAATTATACGATTGAAAAATAACACAATGAAATATACACAGGATTATTTTATATCGATTTTAAAAAATTGGTATCAACGGAGAAAAGATAAAACGGATTTTGTGCCAAAACCTAAAAGCAAATTCCCGCCGCCTTTATCGGCGGAAAAACTAGACATAATGCGCTCATTAAGTTTTATCGAAAAAAAATACAGCGTAGTTGAAAAAAATATTATTTGGAAAACCTTAGCGGAAAAACAAAGCGGGCGCGATGTTGCGTTCGATATTGGTTTGAGCGTTAGAACACTTTACGAAAAACGTAGAAAATTAATCGCTATTGCCGTAAATTATCTAAATGGGTTATAAATGTTGAAAAAACGCGATGTTCTAAACATTTTAAAAAGGTGTTTTTTTAACTTTTTTCCATTTTTATTTGACTTTTTTTCCGCATTAATGTATAATAGATAGTATATCATTCGAGATGTTTTTTTCATTTTTCACTTCTGAAATATTTTTACCCTCGATGGAGAAATCCATTGAGGGTTTTTTAATGGAGTTTTAATTTGTCAGACTATAAAACAAAAACTAAAAAGCTGAACAAAAAACATAAATTGTTTATCACCGATTACGCGTTAACGACTGATAAGCCGAATAAATATTTCGCTGAGAAATATAATGTATCATTGGCTACCGTTTCGCGTTGGGTTTATATTTTTTCGGAAGAAATAGCAACCGAGTTGCAAGAGCAAAAAAGAAAAACCAGAGAACAGGCGTTGCGATATGGGCTTGAGGCATTTGAAATGCAAGTTGCGTTAATGCGTTCTGCCGAAAGCGAAAAGGTAAAACTTGCCGCGTCAAAATTTATTATTGAATTAATGGGAATAAAAGAAGATACATTAAATATTAAAACTGATAATGCTTTCCAAATAATACTGCAGGGGGTTGCCGATAATAGCAACACAACCAAAACAACGAACGATTAATTTATTATCAAAACAACAAGAATTTATTGAAAGCTCCGCTAAATACCGTCTTTTTTCGGGCGGTATCGGTAACGGCAAAACTTTTATCGGTTGTATCGAAGCGCTTAGATTATGTCTTGAGTATCCGGGTATCGTTGGCGTTATATCTAGAAAAACAATGTCGACATTAAAACGGACTACGCAAAAAGTTTTCCTTGAGGAAGTATTAGGAGAATACGGGTTTAATTTTGTAAAAAAATGGAATAAGACAGATAATCTATTGACGTTTGAAAATGGTAGTCAAATTTATTTTATTGATTTAGAAAATATTACGAAAATTTTAGGCTTGGAAGTCGGTTTTTGGTATATCGACGAAGCGAAGGAAATAGGTTTTGATATTTGGCTTGCAATAATAGGTAGATTAAGACAACAAGAAACGCCGCGTTGTGTTTTTTTAACTACAAATCCTGACGCGCCTACTCACTGGATTTATAAGACTTTTTTTGTTGAAAATAAAAATAATAGTGAATATAAAGTTATTAATGCAAAAACTAATGAAAATAAATATCTTCCAAAAGATTATATTGATACGTTAAATTCCGCATATAGTGGAATTCATAAAAAACGGTATCTTGACGGCGATTGGGTTCTTTTTGACGGTTTGGTATATGATGAATTTAATCTTTCAAATCATGTAATAGATTATGATATTAATTTTGATGATTTTCAAAATTGGCGTTTTTTCTGCGGCATTGACTGGGGTTACACTAATCCTGCTGTCTGTCTTTTTTGCGCGGTTGATAGTGACGATAACATTTATGTTTATGATGAAATTTATCAAACAAATTTATTGTTACCCGATTTTATAAACTTGATAAAAGAAAAAATGAGTTTTGATAGACCCGTTAATTTTAATTTTTTCGCTGACCCGTCAAGACCTGATTATATATCTGAGTTTTTGCGCGCAGGATTAAATATCACTTCCGCAAATAATAATGTTTTGAGCGGAATTCAAAAAGTTAAATCAAAGTTAATCGTTAATGAAATAACCGGACAACCGAAATTATTTATAACGTCAAAATGTGAAAATTTAATTAGAGAATTTCAAACTTATAAATGGACAGAGCAAAAAGACGGGCATAATTCAAAAGAAGAACCGGTAAAAGTTGATGACCATGCTCAAGACGCTTTAAGATATTTTATCAATTCTTACGAAACAATAAATCAAGGTTGGGAAATTCCTACATTCTCACGAAGGGGTTTTTAATTGGCAAGTGTTTCAAGTATATCAAATTTAATTTCTCAAAAAATAGCAATTATAAATGATTTTGACGACAGTTACCCGTCAAATCCTAATGACATAATTTCAGGTGGGTTTTCTGAATATGGAAAAACTGGATATGATATTTTTTCCGAAATAGCGCGTGATAGTAAAGTAAGCGGTGTTGAAAAAATAATTAGACGTACGCTTTTTTCTGCTGATTGGCAAATCCAATATGAAAATGATGAAAACAAAAAAGATGAAATAATAGATTTTATTACTGATAATTTTAACTCGCTTGAAAATGATGAATTTATCAACGTTCTAAATAATCTCATGGACGCTAGGATTTATGGGTTTAAGGTAGCGGAAAAAGTTTTCAAATATGAAAATAATAAAATGATGTTAAAATATATTAAATGTTTTGATAGTGAAATTTTTAATTTTAAAACTGATAAATATAAAAATCTTACAGGCGTTGTGTTACAAAGCGCGCAAACAAAATATGAAATAATCGATATTGACACTTTCAGACAAAAATTTATTCATTTTGTTTATCCGTATATTAGCGATAATAATTATTACGGCACTTCGGCTTATTACCCGATATACGAAACATGGCGGCGAAAACAAAGATTAAATTTAATTGCGCCGATTGCTTATGAGTTAAGATTAATACCACCGATAAAAAATATATATGACCAGTCTGCACCTGATACCGTTAGACAAAGTATTGATGACACTTTGAACAATGTTAAGAATTCGTCAAGAATTTCTATACCCGCGCAAAGAGATATGAAAAATGGGTTAGCTCCGCTTTTCGATGTCCAGTTTTTAGAAGGCGGGCAAATAAATTTTCAAGCTATAATAAAACAGATTGACGAATATGACAAAGATATATCGAGAACTTTGGGACTTCCTGACGATATTGGATATACAACAACGGAAAACGGTAGCAATGCAAAAGCAAAAACACAAATAAGAGTATTTTACGATTTAATTATTCAAGACCAAAAAAGATTGGAAAATACGGTTAATAAACAAATAATCAAACAGTTAATAGATATTAATTTCGGTGAACAAAAAGTTTATCCAAAATTTAAACTTATTAGGCAGGATTTTGAAAGTATGGCGATGAAAATCGCGTTAATCAAAGAATTGAAATCATCTAATATACCGGTTACTGATGATTATGTTCAAAAATTCCTTGATGTTCCGCTAGAAGAGAAAACCGAAACCGAAATAGAAGTTAAAGAAAAACCTATTGAAACGCCAAAACCTGATGAAAAACCTGAGCAAAAAACTGAAATAGAAATTGAGAAAAAAGAAGTTGATAGTTTTCAATATCAAGGCGGAATATTTTCTCCTAATATAAAACTAGTAAGAAATAATATTATTAATCGGGTTAATTATCAAAAAGTAGACGATTTTTATGAAAAAATTGCAACGGGGTATAGTGTAAGGTTTATTCGCGAGCTTAATAATGCTAGATTTAATTTTCTCAAGCAAGGGCAAAAAGATTTTAATGAACTTGAATTCCCGAGCAAAGAGAAAAGTAATATTTCAAAATATCTTTACGCGCTTTGCGTTCGCTCATATCTAGACGGCAAGGAAAAAAGTAAACTTGAGTTACAAAGAAAATCAAATAAGTTTTCTAATGAGCGTCAATTTGTTGCCGACTGGTTACTTGAAAAAAACGTTTATAAACGTGATGAATTACTGAATATTCAAGATGTTTTACAGGAATATTTGGATAAAGGTGTAACGCTTACAAAATCTGAACGCAGGGAATTACTGAATATTAAAACTTTTGCTTCAATATGGAGTAAAAAACTAACTAACGATAT
>Ga0272440_1004393_pt1 | contig 10093 bp, 8 predicted proteins | sample SSMMMBAug17_FD_192440 | JGI IMG/M metagenome (GOLD analysis project Ga0272440, IMG submission 192440) | Marine sediment archaeal communities from Little Sippewissett salt marsh, Falmouth, MA, United States - SSM-MMB-Aug17 | ecosystem: Environmental > Aquatic > Marine > Wetlands > Sediment ... | reverse complement strand
TTTCTGAAAAAAGTTCTTTAAAATCATATTCTAAAAAGAAGCAAGAAGTAAGGAAGAAGTTGGACATGAAAAGAAAACAGGAAACAAAAAAGAAGCAAAAAGCTAAGGAGAAAATAGAAATGAAAAGAAAGCAGGAAATGAAAAATAAACAAGAAGCAAAGAAAATCAAAGAGAAAAAAGAACAAAAATCAAAGAAAAAAATGGACATTAAAAAGAAAGCTGTTGAAGCCAAGAGGATGGAAATAAAGAAACAAGAAGAAAAGAAAAAATTAGAAATGAAAAGAAAACAGGAAATGAAAAAGAAGCAAGAAGTTAAGAAAATCAAAGAGAAAAAAGAACAAGAATCAAAGAAAAAAATAGACATGATAAGAAAACAGGAAATGAAAAGTAAAGCTGTTGAAGCCAAGAGGATGGAAATAAAGAAACAAGAAGAAACAAAAAGAAAGCAAGATGTTAATAAAAAAGAAGAAAAGTCTGATAATACCAAGGACATAGAAAAAGCAATTGCTCTTCCTTCTCGTTTAACAAAGAAGGGGGCTATTAGTCAAGAGTATATTAAGACAGGTGTTGCAGGTTTTGATGGTTTATTGAAAGAAGGAATTCCTTCAGGAGCTTCTGTTTTAGTTGAGGGAGGTCCAGGAAGTGGTAAAACTATTTTTTGCTTAGAGGTTGCAAAAAAAATGTGTGCTCAGGGAAAAAAGGTTTTATATATGAGTTTTGAGGAGCCAGAATATAGATTGAGAACTCATTTAAAGCAGTTTGGAATGAATGTTGATAAATACGAAAAACAAGGGCTTCTTTATATTAAGAGATTTAATGCATTAGATATTGCGAGAAGTGTTGAAGCACTACTTAGTGAGGCTAAAAAAGAGTTGTTGATTGATGTTCAACCTGTTTTAATTCCTAAAGATTTTAGTCCAGATGTTATTCTGGTTGATTCATTAACTAGTATAGGTAGTGCTTTTTCAGGCGAAGAAAGTAGGTTTAGAATTTACATGGAGCAATTGTTCAGATATTTAGAAAGTCATCAAATAACTTCTTTTTTGATTAGAGAAACAAATAATCCAACACATATTGGAACTAGTTTTGTAGAAAAGGCAGAGGCGGTTTCATTTTTGTCAGATGGGATTATTTCTATGTATAATGTTTTTATGTCTTCTGGTAAAAGAAAAAGAGCTTTGGAAATTATTAAGATGAGGGGTGTTCATATAGAGCGTAAAATTGTAGAATGTGAAATTAAAGGAGGAAGAGGGTTAGTTATCTATCCTAATAAGGTTTTGAAAGGGAGGTATAAACTTACTTAAAATTAAAATGATTACAAAAGAGTCGGTAAATGAAAGATGCCCTACAGGAATAAAGGGTTTTGATAATTTGTGTCAGGGTGGTCTTGTTAAAAATAGTGTTAATGTTTTATTGGGTGGTCCAGGAACAGGAAAAACAACTTTTCTTTTAAATTTTTTATGGAATGGATGTAAAATGTTTAATGAAAATGGTTTGTTTATTAGTTTTGAGCCAGACTTAGATTATATTAGAAAAGATGCAGCTAGTTTTGGTTGGAATTTTAGAGCCTTAGAAAAAGAGGGAAAATGTGTGTTTATAAAAATTCCATCTACTCTTGGGACTCAACAAGTTAGAACAAGGATTTTGTCTGCTGTTAAGAGATATGGAGCAAAAAGACTTTGTATAGATCCGATAGATGTTTTTTCTTTGAATACAGAAAACAGAGGAGAAATTCGTGCAGCTTTGAGTAGAATAATAAATGATTTAAAGCAGGCAGATGTTACATCTTTGTTCAGCGATGAAACAATTGAAACCTCTTCAGATAGTTTATTTTTAGGAGACGGAGATACGCGAACTAGAACTTCTAAGTTTGTTGCAGATGGGTTAATTGATATGTATTCTTCTGGTTTGGGGGGAGGAACTGATAGAGCTATAAGAATAGAAAAGATGAGAAGAACTAATCACAAAAGAGGTCCTCAGCCATTTAAGATAACAGATAAAGGAATTCTTATAGGATAATTATTTTATTAAAAATTCACAAGATTGATCTTTTTTAGCTATGCATTTATTTTCTATACAATCCACATCTTTGTCGAAAATATAAGAAAATATACCTGCCAATATCCCTGCTGTTAATGAACAGCTTGGAGTTGATGTTTTTTTAGGTTGTGCTAAGGCAATTGTGCTGTTTCTAATTCTTAAAGTTGCCTTGCTATTTTCGTTGTCTAGGTTTATTATTTCTAATTTTCCTAGTCCATATATTTCAAATATGGTTTCTAGTGTTTTTATTGTTCCCTCGTCGGTTTTTCCTATTTTTTTGCTTAGGGTTGCTATGTTTTTTAATTCTTGATTTTTAATGTTTTTGTAAACTTGAGCGTGTTTTACTAATTTATGTATGTCTTGTTCTGATGATTTTTTTCCTGCATTGTAAACTTTTGATTGATCTATTTCTTGAAGAACAAGTATGCTTCTTGCATTAAGCATAATATAATTATCTTTAAGAATTTCTATTTTTCCTTTTGCTATGGAAAATTGATTCACAAACATTAATTTTTGAAGGAATGAGCTTAGCATTTTTTCCTCTTTTTTTGTGTTTTTCTAAGGGAATTGGAGTTTATAAGGGTTTTTAGAATTTGGCGTTGTCCAGAGTTGTCTTTTTTAGAGTTTATCAATACCCTCTACTATTCGACTATCGTCGAAAAACTCTCATTAGCATAATGTTGTTTTTTTGTTTAAAGATTGTCATTGTGCCAATGTTCGCCCATCCTTTTTTGCTTTGTTTTTCCAGATTTATTATGTTAAAATTTTGAACTCTGGACAACGTCTAGAATCTTATGATTTATATAGTATATATATTTGTAAACATATGTTTAAATATATCTTTTCTTATGTATATTTATGAAAGAAGGTGGTGTTGTTTTATTGACAGGCGGAACTGGATTTTTAGGAAGAAATTTAATTCCTCGATTATTGGAAAAAAAATCAAAAATTTATGTTTTGTCTAGATCGGATAACCCAAGTTGCTTGTCGTCTTTTTTGAAAGATGATAGAATTTTTTTAGTTCGAGGAGATGTTGAGAGGGACAGTATTTTTTATAAAGATTCTGATATGGGAGATATAGTAAATAATGTTTCTCAGGTAATTCATACGGTTGCATCTACTTCTTTTTTTGAAAGAGAGCGGGAAAAGACTTTCTCCCTTAATGTTGGAGGCACTTATAATATGCTTGAATTTTCAAAAAAATGTAAAAATTTAGATAGCTTTGTTTATGTAAGTACTGCTTATGTTGAAAATAGAAGGCAGGGCGAAGAGGTTTCAGAAGATTTACAATTGGTTTCGCATAAAAATTTATCTGCTGGAAATCCATATGAAGAGTCAAAAATAGCGGCAGAATTTCCTGTTAGAAATTCTAAATTACCTTGGTCTATTGTTAGGCCTGCTATTTTTTCAGGAGATTCTGAAACAGGTTTTACAGGTTATGATTATAGAACAGGGCAGGGTGTTTTGTTAGGGCTTTTGTATTCTATTTTTGGTAAAAATCATGATAAATTCTGGAAGCATAGAGAAAAACTTAAAGATACTTCTTTTTTTGAATATTTAGAGGCGCCTTGTCGTTTGAAGGGTTATAATACAGTAACTAAGAATTTTATGTTTATAGATGACATTGCTGGACAAATTAATGCTATTGTTAATTCTCAAAATATTGTTAAAAAAATACATCATGTTGTTACAAAAAATCCAATTACTATATCTCAAATGATAAATTCAATCCAAAAAGCTTTAAGAATTAGAGGAGTTAGATTTGATGGAGATTTTGATGTAAAAAGTTCCAACAAAGAAGAGCGTAAGGCATTGAAATTGATTGATGCACCATATTCTTCTTATTTTACAAGATGGGAGCCACATTGGAGAACAGATAATACAGATAGATGTTTGCAGGAGCAGGGTTATGAAAGAAAGGATATGACTCCAGAAAAATTTGATTGGTTGATGGAGCAATATGTAAATAATGAATTAAAAACTGTTTTGAAAAATTTTGGAAAAAAATGAGTTTTGAAATAATTGAAGGTGAAGGTGCAAGTAATCTGTCTGATGAACAAAAATGGGAAAAATTAGGGGGGTATTTGCAAAAACACGGGAGAAATGCTTTTTCATATGCGACACTTCAAAAAGGAATGGAGTATTTTATTGATGATTCTATGGGGTATGTTGCTTATTCTTCTGTTAAGCATCCTATTTTTGCACCTAAAGGTAAAAAGATTGTTTTAGGAGATCCTGTGTGTTCTAGAGACAAAGTTTCTGATTTAACAGATTGTTTTTTAGAAAATTGTGGTGAGCCAGTTTTTACTGTTGTTTCTGAATCTTGTGCAGAATCTTTAAGGGGTTTGGATTTTAAGATTAATTCAATTGGGTATGAGCCTGTTTTGGATGTTCAGAATTATAATACAAAAGGGGATTGGAAAAAGCTTGATGCAATACGAAGAGCTAGAAATCAAATATTAAAAAAGGATAGAAAGGGAAAAGTTTTAGAAGAAAAGGTTAAAATTACAGAAGAAGATGTTGAAAAAATTTCAAGAGCGGATTTAGAGAAGGTTTCAAAGTCTTGGCATAAAGGAAAAATTTTAAATAAAAGAGAGATTTGGATTTATGCTAGAAATCCTGTTTATAGTCAAGAGCAAGATGTTAGAAAGTTTTTTGCTCGAACAAAAGATGGTGAATTGGTGGGATATGCTTTTTATGATCCAATATATGAAGATGACAGCGTTGTGGGATATTCTGCGAATACAGTTAGGTGTGATGAGTCTAATTATAGAAAATTATCTATTGCAATAAATATGGTTGCTTGTGAGAAGTTTAAAGATGAGGGTGTTAAAGAATTTAATTTATGTATTGCTCCTTTTGACAAAACAGATAGGGGAAAATTTAATGACCATGCTTTTACATCTTCTTTTATAAAGCTTCTTAGGAGATATGGAGACAGGGTCTATAATTTTGGAGGATTGTCTTTTTATAAGGGAAAATATCGTGCTGAAGAAAAACAAGTTTATATGGCGTCTAGAGGATTAATTCCTGCAAATGATTTATATCTTGCATTTAAATCTTCTGATATAGCAAAAAGTTATATGGGAGTTGTTGGAAATTTATTGGCAGGCATGGTTTTAAGAAAGAAATCTTAGTTTTATAAATGAAATTTTTGAGCTTGTTTTCATGGGGGTTATTGAGACTTCTTTATTAAAATATTTTTTAAAAGCATATCTAATTATTTTATTAAGCATATGCATTCCAAGATAGTCTATTTTGTTGAATATTATTTTTTGATCTTCTAAGTAAGGATTGTTTTCATTTTTTAATATTAGAGTATTTTTTTTGAATATGTGTATTGTTAAATTTCCAAATCCAAATAGTTTTATTTTTTCTAATACATTTTTTATATTTTTTGAAGTTAGCTTGTTAGAAATTAAATTTTTGTTAAATGTTTCATCTATGTATGATTTTGCTACTTTGTTTTTTATTTTTTTGAATTTTTTTTCTCCAAGCAATAGATGTGTAAATTTGTCTAATAATACATGTTCATAAGATGCTATGTTTAATCCAACATATCCATTTAAAATAAAATTTCCATCTCCAAATTTTATATTTTTTTTCTGAAAAAATTTAAAATTTATTTTTCTTTTTTGGCTTGTTGTTTCTGTTTTTTTTCTTATTAATTTCTCATCTATTTTTAATTTTTTAAAAAAATCTGGTGTTTGTCTTTTGGGGATATTGTTTAACGTGTAAATGCAAAGTTTTTCTTCTTTTGCCATGCATTTTGTTTCTACGCATTTCATGTCTCTATTAAATAATGGCTCTGAGCCTCCTGCAAGTATTCCACACATGTAGTAATCTATTGGATTTTTTTGTTTTCCATATAATTTTTTGTATTTTAGTGCCAATGCAGAGTTGGTTCCGTGTAGTATTATTTTAATATTTTTTCCATCATCTTTTAGTGTTTGAAGTTCTATAAATCCAAACCCATCTTGTGTAGCTCCATTTACAAAATCAGGAATTTTTTTCTTATTGAATCCGAATTTTTTAATTAATAAATATGTTGAATTTCTTCCATATAAAGATCCAATCCAGTATAAAATATCGTTTGTAGTGTTACCTAATTTTTTTTTAAGTTCATTTATGTATATTGAAAATCCTATTATTGGAGTAAAAAGTGAAGGGTCTCCCCATACGTTCATATTCCCGTTTTCAAAACTAAACCCTCCATATGTAATCATGTGGTTAAAAAATTCAGAAACAAATCCTTTTTTTACTGGATGTTTTATAATATATTTACTAGAAGAATCTTTTTTTTCCATAGATATATTAGAAGTTTAGTATATTTAATTCTTTTTACTCTATTTTATGCACAATAATTCCTTTATTGCTTATTTCTACTGGATGGACATCTTCATCGTTTTTGGTATGTCGCATTTTTCTGACAATTAGTGACCTAGAAAAAGCTCCACCCATTGATTCAAATGTTATTAGAATTACTCCATCGCAAACAAATTCACTTAGGGTGTCTCTTGTTATGAATTCTCCATCTTTTCCTGCTTCGCTAATTAATAGAGATGTGCAATCTAAATATCTTAAGGATTCAATAAAGTTGTAAATAAATCTTTTTACTACATAGTCTCCGATAATTGGAGGAGAGAAAACAACATTTTCTCCTACTACATCTTCAACTGATAGTTCAGAAGGGACAGTGTATATTGGAGCATTTACAACAATTGTAGATAGTGAATCAATAACAAGTCGTTTTATTTTGTTTGCTTTTACAAATTCGTGAATTTCTTTCATTGTTTCTTTTGTCATTTTAGATGTTGGAATTGATTTTATTGTTAGCATTCCTGATTTTTCTAAAGAAGATATGTTCCATCCAAATTGAGATGCTTGGTTTTTTATTGCTCGTGTTGTTTGTTCAAAGCTTACATACAATCCTTTTTCTTTGTATTTTGTTGCTCCGCTTATTAGATATTGTAATGAGAAAATAGATTTTCCTGTTCCAGGTCCTCCTGCAATTAGAATTGAAGAACCCAAAGGAAAACCTCCTTGAACTAGTGGGTCAAAGCCTGCAATTCCTGTTTGAGATCTTTTTCCTACAGGTTTGATTTTTTTAATAATGGGTTTTTTAATTATTGCCATTTTCCTCTTTTTTTCATATTTGTATAGTTAATTACTTTTATAAATGTTTTTGAGGGTTTGTGCTTAGTTTTAAATACGCATTTAGCTAGTGTTTTTCATGGTAAATAGCGAATATGCTGTAACAGCAGAAGAATTAGAGGAATTAATAGAAGAAATAGAAGAAATTAGAGGTAGGCATACTGAGCTTGTTACTGTTTTAGTTCCAGCAGATTATAATATTAATAGTGTTGTTGATCAGCTTGAATCAGAAAAGAGCACAGCTAAAAATATTAAGTCTACTACTACAAGAAAAAATGTTATAGATGCTTTAGAAAAAATTACTAGGCAGTTGAAGTTGATGGGAAGAACTCCTGAGAACGGGGTTGCTCTTTTTGCTGGAAATATTTCTCAAGTTGAAGGGCAAATTGATTTAAAATTATGGACAATAGAACCTCCTGAAAAACTTGGAGCTAGATTGTATAGGTGCGATCAGGTTTTTGTAGTAGATCCTTTAAAAGAAATGCTATCTGCAAAAGATGCTTATGGTTTGTTTGTTATAGACAGAAAAGAAGCAACTATAGCTGTTTTAGAAGGAAAGAGGATAAAAATACTACATAAGTTTGATTCTGGGGTTCCTGGAAAATCTAAAAAAGGTGGACAGAGTGCAAATAGATATAGAAGAGTTATTGAGGGAAAGACAAAAGATTTTTTTAAAAAATGTGCCGAAGCCCTTAAAGAAAGTTTTTTTGATATGAAAAATTTAAAAGGTATAATTATTGGAGGACCAATGCCAACAAAAGATGATTTTTTGAAAGAAGGAGGATTGGTTACTGCATTAAAAGACAAGGTTATTGGAATGAAAGATTTGGGATATGCAGATGAGCATGGAATTGATTTATTAGTAGAAGCTAGTGATGATTTTTTGAAAGAGCAAGAGGTTATTCATGAAAAAAAGGTTATGGAGAAATTTTTTAATATGCTTGGGAAAGATCAAGATAAAACTGCATATGGTTTTGACCCTGTAAAAAAATCATTAGATTTGGCAGCTGTTGACACATTGTTTTTAAGTAAGAAATTTAAAAAATTAGAGATTAAAGAGTTTATGAAAAAGGCAGAAGAAATAGGGGCTGTTGTTGAATTTATTTCAGTAGATACGGAGGAGGGTAGGCAATTTTGGAATTTGTCAGGTATTGGAGCTATTTTGAGGTTTGCAATAAATAAAGGAGAAAATTAAAATGGGTTTAACATACGAGAGCCAAAAAGAGCTTGATGTTTCAGAAGAAATAAAAAATTTAAAAAAAGTAGAGGCGTCTTTGTTTATTTCTGCAAGATATGTTAGCATTCAAGAATTAGTAGGTTATACTGATATTAATCCCTTGCTTTTAAGAGAGTTGCTTGAGAAATTAAGGAAGCAGTATAAAGATAGAGATTCTGCTATTGAAATTATTGAGAATAATGGTGTGTGGAAGATGGATGTTAAAGAAGAGTATCATAAGATGATTAACAAAATGGCTACGGGAGAAGCAGAGTTTACTAAAGCAGAGCAAGAAACTCTTGCTGTTATAGCATATAAGCAACCGGTTAAACAAAGTGTTATTATTAAGATAAGAGGGAACAAGGCTTATGACCATATTAAGCATTTTATTGATGTTGGTTTGTTAAAGGCAAAGAAAATAGGGCATACTAAAGAATTGAATTTAAGTGAGAATTTTTATGATTATTTTAATTTAGAGCAAAAAGGAGATAAAAACAAAGTTATTGTTAAAGATGAAATTGAAAAAGAGAGTGTTGCAGGAGATAGCGAGGATTTAAATAATGATGTTGTTGAAGATTCTAATCCAGAAGTTGCTACTTCTAAACAGCTCTATAAACAGGATGAGAATTTAATAGAAGACGTAGAAGATGTGGAAGATGTAGAAAAAAAAGAAAATATTTCTGAAGAAGTGATTGAGGGGGTTTAATATGGAAATTCTGCCAATTATTTATTTTACATATATGTTTATTTCATTTTATTTATTAGTTTTATTTTTATTGATTTATTTTAGGAATAAAAATGTTTTATTTAATTCTCCTAAAAAAACTAAAAATTATACACTTAGTGTTATGGTTCCTGCCTATAATGAAGAAAAAACAATAAAAGAAACTATTGAGCATATTTTTGATACAAATTACGAGGGGCTTATTGAGGTTGTTGCTGTTAATGATGGAAGTTCTGATAATACATTGGGTGTTTTAAAGAGTATGATTTCTAAATATAAAGGAAGGCTTAAAATTTTAAATAAAAAAAATTCAGGAAAGGCAGATTCTCTCAATAAGGCATTAAAAATGGTAAGAGGAGAGTTGGTTGCTGTTATTGATGCAGATAGCTATCCAGATAAAGATGCTTTTGGTAAGTTAATTGGAAGTTTTGATGATATAAAAGTTGGTGTTGCAACTGCTACCTGTACTCCTAGAAATAGAAATAAATTTATTGAAAAAATGCAAGTTATAGAATACAAAGTTATTGCCTTTTCTAGAAAATTATTGGAGTATATTGATTCAATTTATGTTGCTCCAGGAAGTTTGAGTATTTATAGAACAAAGGCTTTAATTTCTTCAGGAGGTTTTGATATAAAAAACATAACAGAAGATGTTGAGGCTACTTGGAAATTGATTTATCATGGATGGAATATTAGGATGTCTTTGAATTCTAGGGTTACAACAAATGTTCCAAATAGATTTAAGCCTTGGCTTAAACAAAGACGAAGATGGGCATTAGGGGGGTTGCAAACTTTATCTAAATACAAAAAATGTTTTTTAAGAAAAGGGATGTTGGGAAAATTTATTGTTCCTTTTTTTGCAATTGGTTTTATTTTGGGAATATTAGGTTTAGGAATTTTTGTTTATCTTTGGGGTAAGAGAATTTTAAGAAATTATTTTTTAACCAAATATAGTATTG
>Ga0272440_1004392_pt1 | contig 10093 bp, 8 predicted proteins | sample SSMMMBAug17_FD_192440 | JGI IMG/M metagenome (GOLD analysis project Ga0272440, IMG submission 192440) | Marine sediment archaeal communities from Little Sippewissett salt marsh, Falmouth, MA, United States - SSM-MMB-Aug17 | ecosystem: Environmental > Aquatic > Marine > Wetlands > Sediment ... | reverse complement strand
TCCAGGGCGAGTTTTAAAACACCTAAACAAGGGTAGTTTAGAACTAACAAACCTACAAACGTTAGTGTTAGATGAAGCAGATAGAATGCTGGATATGGGCTTCTTAGAAGAGGTGGATGCCATTATAGAGTATGCCCCTAAAACAAGACAGACACTTCTTTTTTCTGCTACATTTGAGCAGGAGACTTTAGAGGTCTCTTCTAAAATACAAAACGATGCACTCCACATTAAAGTTGAACCTCTAGAGCAAAAAGTAAATATAGAAGAGATTTTTGTACAAACAGATGAGAAAGAAAATACACTCAAAAAACTGCTTGCACACTACAAACCAGAGAATGTAATCGTCTTTGTAAATACCAAAATAGAAGCCGACAGACTTGCAAAGACTCTGCAACAAAAAGAGATAGATGCTCTGGCTTTACATGGAGATTTAGAGCAGTATGAGCGAAACGATGTGCTTGTACAGTTTGCAAATGGCTCATGCCCCATTATAGTTGCAACTGATGTGGCGGCTCGTGGGCTTGACATAAAAGAGCTTGCCATGGTTGTAAACTATGATCTTGCTAACACTCCAGAGATTCATACGCATCGTATTGGCCGAACAGGTCGAGCAGGTGCTTCTGGGATTGCACTCTCGCTCTATGATACAGATGAGAGTATAGAACTCTTACGTAAGGAGAGCTCAACTCTTATGGATGCAGATGCACTTGAGTTGGCTGAGGGCTTTACAATGCCTCCAAAAAACGTCACTATAGTCATAGAGGGTGGCAAAAAAGATAAGCTTCGTGCTGGAGATATCTTAGGTGCTTTGACTGGTAAAGATGGCATTGCTGGAAGCAGTGTAGGTAAAATAGACATTTATGACAGACAGGCTTACGTAGCTATAGCGAGTCAAGATATAGATAAAGCAATCACACACCTAAAAAAGAACAAAATAAAAAACAAAAACTTCTCCATCTGGGCACTCTAAGCCTTTTCCCCTCTTCACACTTTCTACTACATAAACTAAGAGCTTCTGCTCTTACGTAGGATGGATAATAGATTAATAATAACTTAATAATAATTATCAATACAAGAAGCACCTAAGTTTAAGTAAGTACAATTACGATAATTAATATCAAAATCATAAATGAGGAATTTGTCATGAAACAACTGGTTTCAAAACTAAACTTTGAGATAGTAGGATCACTTGCACTTGCATCAGCTTTAACACTTGGTATGAGTGCTTGTGGTGGTGGCGGTGGCGATGATGCTCCTGCAGGAGGAGGCACTACAGTCACAGCGGCACAAAAAACGGCTGTACTTACAACATACGCAGACATCGCACTTGCAAATTATACGGATGCACTTAACGATGCAGTTGCACTACAGAGTGCAATTACTGCTTTTGCTAGTAGTAAAAGTGAAGCAGATTTTAATGCTACTAAAGAGGCGTGGCTCACAGCTCGTGAATCGTACGGAACAACAGAAGCATTCCGTCTCTCTGAAGGTCCTGTAGATGCTGAGAGTGGTTGGGTAAACACACTTTACGGTGCTCCTGAAGGGCAGATGAATGCTTGGCCTTTAGATGAGAACATGATTGACTATACAACAGAGGCAAATGGCTCTATCTCAAGTGGAAATATTATAGATACTGTAGGGGTTTTTACACCAGCTGGTGGAAGTGATGTCAATGTTACTAACATAACAAAAGAAGCTCTTGCTGCTTTAAATGAGAATGGTGGTGATGCAAATGTTGCAACTGGTTATCACGCTATAGAGTTTTTACTTTGGGGACAAGATCAAGATTACGCCTCTTTTATTGATGACACAATTACAAATGGTGCTTTAGTAGCAGGTATGCGTCCTCTTACAGATTTCACCTCTGCAAGTAATGCTGATCGTCGTCTGGACTACTTAAGTGCTGCTGTCGAGCTGCTTATAGAAGATTTGAACACAACTAAAAATGCTTGGGAGACAAGCGAGACTAATTGTACAACAGGTGTTGGGTGTTATAGAGCGGCACTTCTTAGTGAACTCGATGGTGCAGATGCAGACAAAAACATAGATGCAGATACTGCACTTACACAAATATATGCTGGTTTAGGTGTATTTATAAAATCAGAGTTAGCAAACGAGCGTATGGCTGTCGCGGTTCTTACACCGAGTGAAGAGGACGAGCACTCATGTTTTTCAGATAACACACATAGAGATATCGTGACAAACTATGAAGGTTTTAAAAATATCATTAAAGGTGAGTATAAAGGTTTACCAATCGATGCAAACGCAATGAGTGTTTACTCACTTGTAGATAGTGCAACCAAAACAGCTATCGACACTCTCTTTACAAGTATAGATACAAAAGTTGCGGCAATTGATACAGCAGCGGCGACTGAGCATTTTGACTATCAGATTAAAGCTGGAAGTTCATATAGACAAAATATTGTCGATGCAAAAAATGAGATGCGTGACCTTGGTGACACAATGGTTGATGTAGCTGCAGACTTTGGCATTAGTCTCAGTGAAGATGATGTTACAGACCCAGATGAGACGGCAATCTAAGTGAAAAAAGTTTCTCTTGCTGCTTTGAGCCTACTCTTTTTGAGTGCTTGTTCTTCAGAGAAAAGTCCTCAAAAGAGTTTAGAAGGGCTCTTTACAAAAGATGTCAGTAAACGTGCTTTTTCACACATACAAAAACTCTCAGATGATGAGGATGATAGAGCTTTTTTGGGAAAAAGCTTTTTCTCTAAACCTTGGGTAGAAGCACCTGCGGCTACTACTGCAAGAGATGGACTTGGTCCACTCTTCTCTGCAAACAGCTGTAAGCACTGCCATCCAAATAATGGAGCGGGAGTTGCACAAGAAAAAGATGGAGGGGTACATCGCTCTTTAGTAATGCGACTCTCTTTAGTTTCTAAAAAAAAGATTAATAATGACTTAGTCATGAAAAATGGCTTTATTCCTGAGCCAACTTACGGTGTGCAACTCAGTTTCAATGGCACAGGTGATGTCAAGTATGAGGGGAGTGTGTCACTCTCTTACGTAAGGGTTGATGGTAAGTACGCAGATGGTGAGAGTTACACACTTTATGAACCTCACTATGAAGTAAAAGAGTTACAGTATGGCGCCTTAGATGAGAGTGCAAATGTTGCACCCCACATAGCACTTTCACTTGTTGGTTTAGGAGCCATAGAAGAGATAGATTCTAAAGCAATACTTGTCAATGAAGATGTGAATGACAGAGATGGTGATGGTATTTCAGGAAAAGCAAATTGGGTTTTTAATCCTGAAACAAATGAAACTCAGTTAGGTCGCTACACTTGGAAAGCAGCAGCGGCAACGCTTAAACAGCAAGTAGCAAACGCTGCACATAATGACATGGGACTCTCAAACCCACTCTACCCGAGTGATAACTGTACAGAGTTTCAAAAAGAGTGTCTAGAAGCTCCAAAAGGTAGAGGCGATATTTTTGATTTGCCTATGAATAGAGTCGATGCCATCGCTTTTTACCTAAAAAGCCTCAAGATTCCTAGACAACGTAGAACAGAAAACTTTGAAGAGGGTCGGCAAACGTTTTACTCTCTTGGATGTGTGAAGTGTCACACAGAGAGTTATGAGACACCAAAATATGGGGCTATCTCTCCATATAGTGATTTTTTACTCCATGATATGGGAGAGGCCTTAAGTGATGGACACACTCTTTTTCAAGCCCAGGCGAGTGAGTTTAGAACTCCACCACTTTGGGGCATAGGGCTGTACGAGAAGGTTTCAGGTGAGCTAAATCTACTCCATGATGGAAGAGCAAAGAGTATAGAAGAGGCCATTTTATGGCATGGAGGTGAAGCCCAGAAGCAAAAAGAGGCTTTTGTGGCACTGCCTAAAGAGAGAAGAGAGACTCTTGTAGAGTTTTTAAAAGGAGTTTAGATGAGAAAGGTTTACATAACACTACTACTCTTTGCAAGTTTTTGGTTGCAAGGGTGTGGTGGCGAGAACAGTTATGATGGAGCAAATGGTCTGCTTAGTAGTGGCGGTACTGATGTGAGTGAGCCACTCGCTGCTATTTACACGCTAATTCAAGAAGATGCAAATGCAACACTACTCCTTGCTCAAGAGGTAGAGGCTTTAGTAGATGATGTAAATGCTTCACTTAGTGACTTTGAAGCGCTACGTAGTAAAACACAAGAGCTCATACTTGCTTACAAAAAAGTAGAAGCTCTTTATGTTGCAGAAAAACTAGAGAGCTCTATGACGGATATTCCGGTATTTGTAGAGGCATTTAGTGCGGGTGATTTTGACAGAAAAGAGCCTATTTTAAATGAACTTGCAACTATTTTAGCACCTACTAATGTAACACCCATAGAGAGTGCTCTGTATAAAAACGCCTACAAAAGTATTACAGGTTTAGTCTATGCTTTGTATGAAGATCAAAATAGCTCGGCAGAGATATTTGCAAAAGTGGATACAAGAAGAGTTGATGCTATGAGAATAATGATAGAAAATATCACTGCTCAATTAGAAATTATCGTAGATTTTTATGCAACAGATAGCAGCTTTTTAGATGATGCGAGTGCATCAGTGACTATTTTACTCAATCAACTTGCAATATCGAGTAACCGTTTAAAAGAGTGGCGTGTGGGTGACCCTGGAGGACTCACACAGAAGTACTTGGGTAATTCGGATGCACAGCGGTTTGAGTACTGGGCATCTCGTAGTTCTTTACAAGCTATAGAGTCAATCATAGTTGCACATAAAGAAGTAATGCAGAGTGGTTTAGAAACTATTGCCAATGAGGGTGGAGCAACTTCTGAAGCTGAGGCTATAGAGAGTAAGATAGAGGAGCTACAACTCTTATGTGATAGCTTTACTTCATCTGTTGAATCAAATGTAGATGATGCAAAAGTTACACAGCTCTACAATGGTGCATATCAACTTCAAGTGAGTTATACCGCACTCATAAATGCTCTGAATTTTCAGCAAGACATTATTGAGGCTGATGGAGACTAAGCATGGAGTACTTCGGGCTTGATTATCTTTTTGTGTCACACCAAAGACTCTTTTGGGTCTATCTACTCAGTGCAGCAATCATAGCCATACTTTATGTGATATTTGCTCACTCAGTACGCGAGGAGTACGCAAAAAGAACTATCTGGTTACATAGTTCAGCACTTATGGACTACAAGTATTTTTTTGTTGTCTCATTTATTAAAGTTGCAGTTATTTTACCGCTTATTTTGAGCTCAAAAGATGTTGCTCTTTACGTAACGCTATTACTTCAAGAGAGCTTTGGTTTTATAGCGCCACTTGCTCTCTCAAAAGAGAGTGTTGTACTCCTTTACACACTCACACTCTTTGTTGTTGGAGACTTTACGCGTTACTGGCTTCATAGAGCGATGCACTCAGTTCCACTGCTGTGGCGTTTTCACAAGGTGCATCATAGTGCTGTAGTGTTAAACCCGCTTACTTTTTACAGAGTACACCCTGTAGAAAACATTCTCTTTGGCTTGCGTTATGCGCTTAGTGTTGGTGTGGTCACAGGAGTGTTTCTCTACCTCTTTGGAGCAAAAATAGGTCTGGTACAGATTGTAGGTGCAAATGTTTTTGTATTTGTTTTTGGAATTCTTGGTGCGAATCTTCGTCACTCACATATTCCACTACGGTACGGAGATTTTTTAGAGAAGATATTTATTTCACCATATCAACATCAACTCCACCATACTGTGCAACACAGCGGTAAAAATTTTGGTGGTGCACTAGCCATCTGGGATGCGCTTTTTCAAACACTCCATAGAGAAAAAGCAGCATCAAACTTGGAGTATGGACTTGGAAAAGCGACTCCTTACGTAAGCGTTTTAGAGATGCTTTATAAACCATTTATACAAAAATAAGAAGGAAGTAATATGAAAAAAATAGTTTTAAGTGTATCAGCAGTTGCAAGTCTGAGTATGGCAGCAACAAACGAGGAGTTATACCAAGAGATACAGACACTCAAACAAGAGATGCAGGCAATGAAGCAAGAGCAAGAGAAGACAAATGCTTCACTGCTTGATGAGGTTGCAAATGTGACTATGAGCAGTAGTGAAAAGTATGAGAGTTTTAGCTCTTTAGGACAAGCGGCATCTAAGGTGTACCACTCAAACTCTACGGTATCAATCGGTGGATATGGAGAGTACAAATTTAAAAAGTATAATGACTTTAAAAACTATGCTTCTACAACAGCAAATGAGACAAGAAACAAAGCAGAGTACAACATAGTGCGCTTTGTACCATACATAGGTTTTAAGTTCAACGACTGGATTGTTATGAATACAGAGATTGAGTTTGAAGATGGTGGAGCAAGAAGTGATAATACTAAGAACTACAAGTATGCCATTGTTGAGTTCTCCTACCTTGACTTCTTGATAGAAGAGGAGTTTGCTCTACGTGTTGGTCACGTTCTTACTCCGTTTGGTTTAACAAACTTAAATCATGAACCAGTCTCTTTTTTAACAACAGAGAGACCAGTTGTTGAGACGTGGATTATTCCTTCAACATGGCATACAAATGGACTACTTGTACATGGTAAGATAGAGGATTTTGAGTACTACGCTGGGATTATTACCTCTCCAGATGCGGGAACTTTTACAGAGGGAAGATTCATACAGCAAGGAAGACTTGGAGCACGTCAGTTTACAGATGATGTCTCTTTTGTAGCTCGTGGTTCGTACAATGTAACTCCAGCACTTAATGTAGGTGCATCGTTTATGTATGGTGGCTCTACTGTACAGAGTGAGAGCAGACCAGGTGTCACTACAGGCAATAGTTCAAACTCGGAGATAACAATGATGATGGCTGAAGCACACCTCTCTTACAAAGAGAATGGTTTTGACATTCAGGCACTTGCAACGTATGGAAGTCTTGGAGGTGATGTAACCGAGCTTAGTAGTGATATAGGTCAGAGCATTTCTGAGAGCGTGAATGGGCAGTATATCACTTTTGGCTACGATGTTTTAAGCTCTTTTTCCACGACACATAAACTCTACGGAGTTGCTGAGGTAGAGCGTCTTGATATGGATGCAACGGGTGCGACACAGTATGTTGATAATAATAGATTTTATGACTATACAGCAGGAGTTGCATACTATCCAGATCCAAAAGTGGTTATAAAAGCGGACTATAGTGTGAGAGACTATGGGGCAGATGCAAGACTTGCAGATGAGCAGGCATTTACTCTAAGTGCAGGGTTTATATTTTGAAAATTTTTACATCCTTTAGTGTAGTTATAGCTCTTTTTTTAAGTGCGTGTGGCGGGGGAGGAGACTCTTCTGCTACAAACTCTATAGCACTTAACACACAAGAGAAGCTTGGCGAAGCACTCTTTTTTGATACCAATCTTTCACTCACAAGAAACACATCGTGTGCAACTTGTCACGACCCAGAACATGGGTTTATTGATGCACGTTTTAGAGAAGCTGGGGTAGACCAAGCTGTGTTTATTCACGGTGCATTTTCAGTTGGAGATGATAATGTGAGTTTAGGTGGACGTAATGCTCCAACTGCTAGCTATGCAATGTTTTCACCAAGCTTTTCACAGCTGAGTGATGGGAACTATAGCGGTGGACAGTTTCACAATGGACGTGCTGCAACTTTGGAAGACCAATCAGGCAGACCACCACTAGATGCGAGTGAGATGATGATGCCCTCTAAGGCTTTAGTAGTTGAGAGAATTCAAGAGAATCCTCTCTATGTTGAAGCATTTGAGGCACTCTATGGAGCTGATATTTTCAGTGATGTAAATGCGAGTTACGTAAGCATGACACGAGCCATTGGTGCATTTGAGAGAACAGAGGTTTTTGCACCATTTGATTCAAAGTATGATAGATATAGAGCCTGTAAGGATGCAGGGAACTTTACAAGTCAGTGTTTAAGTGAAGGGAACTGGACTATAGAAGAGCAGCTAGGTTTTGACCTTTTCTTCTCCGAGTCAAATACAAACTGTTCACAGTGTCACACACTTAATGAAACACCAAATGACACAAGTGAAGAGCTCTTTACAAACTATAAGTATGAAAACATTGGAACACCGAGAAATGCATCGGCAATGGATGCAAGAGCAGCTTTAGGACTGCAAGATGCAAATGCGACTTTTAGAGGTTTGGGTGCAACTGTGCAGAGTAGTGATGCTAACTTTACTCTACATTTAGGCAAAACAAAAGTACCAAGCTTACGTAACGTAGCAGTAACGGGACCCTATATGAACAACGGTGTCTTTGCTAAGCTTAGAACTGTTTTAGAGTTTTATGATCACATGGCTGGAAATGGTGACCACGCAATAAACCCAGAGACAAATACTTCATGGGGTGCAAATGATTATAATGCAACCATAAACTTTACAAAACTTCATGATACGGCTGCTTTAAATGACACAAAGATACGTGCCTTAGAAGCCTTCTTAAATACACTAACGGATAGGCGCTATGAACATCTTATTCCAGAGTTAGCACCTGAGGGTGAGTTAGGAAACTAAGATGCTTTATGTAAATGCAAAAGAGCGCTCAGATATCAAAGTATTTCGTGCGCTCATATATAACAAGATAAAATCCGAAGGACTACGCTACTCTGATCAAAGAGAGCGAGTTCTGAAGATTTTGTACGAACAAAATTACCCTGTGAGTATAGAGTTTTTAGTTAAGAAACTAGGTGAAGTAAGTGCAAGTGCAAACTATGCAACTGTAGCAAGACACATAAAATTTTTTGAGTCCTTAGAGATGCTTTTAGTGGTAAACAAAACACCAAAAGGGTATCTGCTTAAAGAGAGTGTGAGTGATGCTGATGTAGATGTTTTACATCGCGAATAACTTTTTTAAGAGCGTCTTTTAAAAATAAAAACGCTCTTGTTTAAACTCAGTAAACTTTGTCGCTATATCTTCATTTTCAAGTTTGAGCATTTTAAGTGCTTTTGGATTGACAAGGTACCATCCTAAAACGACATTGACTTCATCTCCTTTTTGAAGCTTGAACTCATATTGCACACTTCTTTTTTCATTGGCTTGTATCATCGTATCTTTAAGTGTTGTAGTTGCTGCCCAAGGCATAGCAGGTTTTCCCTCATGTCCGATTACACGGACAAATATCTCATCTTTTAGCTTTGTAGTTTTCCCATCTCTTGTGACACTTACTTTAAGTACAGCAGTTCTGAGTGGATGCAGAAGCAAGGCATGAGAAGTTTGGTTATCAATGTTTACTATGAAGTCATCTATTTGACGAAGAAGTGAGATGTTTACATATTTGCTGAGCATATCGGCGTGAAAGTGTGAACCTGCAAAACCGTGAAAAGTGTGCTCTTTTGTCTCATTCATAACAGAGACACTTCCTGCAACTTTTGGCATATGACAACTCACACAGTTAGCGCCATCCATAGAGTTGTCGATGTTTGTTGAGCAGACATTGAGTTTGTGAGAGTTCATCTTGTGAGAGTGGCACCCTATGCAGACATTTCCATTTTGCATGTGCTCATTTCCCTCTGTAACAATGCCATGAAAAGGGGAATCTATATGCTCCTTTTTAGTACCAAAGTAGGCTCTCTCTTTTTTTGCGATGATGTTTGTATTTGATTTTGCATGTAGTTCTATGCTCTTTATTCGGTGACAATAGGCACAACTTATTCCCTCTTGGTGTGTAGCATTATCCGCAAGCGGGAGTGCTTTTTTCCCTTTGGTAATCATATTGTCTAGGTCATTAGCTGCTGGAGTATGACACTTTCCACAGCCATACTGCTCTTTTTTATTTTTTTGTGGATGTTTATCCCAAACAGAGTTGTGAATAGGGTCTTTTTGTGGTGTTGAGTTTGCATGCATAGAGCTACTAAACTCTTCATAAATGGCAGGATGACATGCCATACATTCACTGTTTGAGGCAAAAGTATGAGTTTGGTCATTTGCTGTGAGTGAGCCTAAGAGTAAAAATAGTAAGAGAAAAAAATGCACGTCAACTCCTTAAAGTTCTATGTTTGATCTCTCAATGCTACTCCTCTTACTCTTAAGTTTTACTGATTTTTTGCTATTTTAATAAGTATTATTTTTAATATTAATAATATTTAGTTATGAATTTAATATGTAAAGATAGCTAATCTATGAAG
>Ga0272440_1004391_pt1 | contig 10094 bp, 9 predicted proteins | sample SSMMMBAug17_FD_192440 | JGI IMG/M metagenome (GOLD analysis project Ga0272440, IMG submission 192440) | Marine sediment archaeal communities from Little Sippewissett salt marsh, Falmouth, MA, United States - SSM-MMB-Aug17 | ecosystem: Environmental > Aquatic > Marine > Wetlands > Sediment ... | reverse complement strand
AAGGTCATCAATATCATATCTGGTAAGCTCGTAATCTATATTTTGGGCACGGGCGTCGGATTCATTTATCCCAACTCTTGCAACCTCTGGGTCAGTGTAGGTTGTCCAGGGAATAACAGAATAGTCTGCTTTATATTTTTTTACTATACCAAACAAAGCATTAACAGATGCAAACCAGGCTTGATGTGCTGCTGTATGAGTAAATTGATATGGACCTGCTACATCGCCTGCACAATAGATTGTTGGTATGTTTGTTTGAAGATATTGATTAACATTTATAGTTCCATTTTTATTAAGTACAACGCCCAGTTCTTCCAGTCCAAATCCTTTTGTATTGGCTTTTCTTCCAACAGCAACCAATAGTTTATCAAATGGAATCATAACATCTTTATCAATACATGTGGCAATTAAGACATTTTCGCCATTATCTGTAAAAACTTTTTTTGCGGTATGATTAGTCAAAATAGTAATATTGTCAGCAACTAAATGTTGTTTTATCAGATCAGAAACCTCATGGTCTTCTCGAATCATTAATTTTTCAAGCATTTCAACAATGGTAACTTTAGAGCCTAATCTTGCAAAAGCCTGGGCCAGTTCGCACCCAATGGGGCCTCCTCCAAGTATGACAAGTCGTTTAGGAAGTTTCTTAATATTCCAAAGGTTGTTAGAGGTTAAATAATTGACTGATTCAAGCCCTTCAATAGGTGGAATCCAGGGAGATGCACCGCTTGCAATAATTATATTCTTTGCAGAAATAACTGTATCATTAACAGATACTTCATATGGAGAAATAATTTTTGCTTCACCATTAATACAGTCAACACCGAGTCCAGTATATCGTTCTATTGAGTCATGAGGTTCTATTTTTTTAATCACCTCATGTACACGATTCATAATTTTTTTAAAATCAACATCAGCTTGAATGCTATCAATACCATACTTTTCAGAGTTTCGGGTATAACTCAGCACTTTTGCAGACTTAAGAATTGCTTTGCTGGGCACACAGCCTGTATTAAGGCAATCGCCTCCCATTTTTTCCTTTTCAATCAGGCAAACTTTGGCATTGACAGTCGCAGCAATATAAGAACTTACCAGGCCGGCTGCTCCGCCGCCAATAACAATAAGATTATAATCAAATTGTTTTGGCTTTTGGAATTTCGACAAAATTTTTCTGGTTTGAATTACAGAAACAATTCGTTTCGCAATCCAGGGAAAGATTCCCAAAAGAATTAAACTCATGATTAAAGAAGGAGACAATATGCCTTTTGTTGATGACAACTCTCCTAAATGTGTACCTGCATTTACATATACAGCTGTCCCTGGAAGCATACCGATTTGACTTACAATATAGTAAGTAGCTGTTCTAATTGATGTCAACCCCATGACCAGATTAATTACAAAAAATGGAAAAATCGGAATTAATCGAAGTGTTAACAGATAAAAGATGCCATCCTTTTGAATGCCCTCATTAATTTTTGAGAATGTATTATCAAATTTCTTTTCAACAAAATCTTTAAAAATAAACCTTGAAGCCATAAAAGCAAAAGTAGCACCTATCGTACTTGCAAAGGAAATAACAACTAATCCTACCCAAAAACCAAAAATTGATGCTCCAGCCAGGGTCATCACTGCAGCTCCTGGAAGAGAAAGTGCTGCCATGAGAATGTAAGTAATCATGTAGATTGCAATGGACATGACCTTATTGTTTACATAATATGTTACAAGATCTGTATGCTTATCTTTAAGATAAGATAGGCTTAGATATTCCTGAGGAAAAAATTTAAAGAATGTCGTCATTATCAGGATAATAATAACAATTACGATTAACTTAACATAGATTTTATTTTGTTTCATAATAATTACTTTTTTTATATTTTTGCATAAATTTTCTATCAATATAATTTTTCAGCCAAAAGGCAGCTTTACCACTAAATACATAGCCTTTCATTATTAAAATCCCTGTTTTTTCTCCCAAATTGAGAATTTGAAGATAATCTTTTTTTGTTTCAAAAGCTAATAAAGGTTTATTTTCCAAAAAAGCCAATAAATTATGTAAGATTATCGAATTCTGTCTGACAGCATAGACACCCACTTTTGAAAGAGGTGATGGCATAAAATGAATACAATCTCCAGCGCCAAAAATTTGAGGGAAATCGGGATTTTGTAAATACTTGTTTACAAGAAGATCACCATCTGGGCCAGTGGAAAGTGATGATTTTACAAACAAATCTTGAGGTTTGGTTCCAGATGCCAGTATAATTATATCAGAATATAAGGGATTTGCTTTTGTCAAAACATGATTGTTTTCAATTTTATCTACTATGTATGGAATAATATTGATTTGCTTTTGTTTTAAAAGTTTTGTTGCAATCAATTGCATTTTTTTATTAAATCCAGATAAAAGACTGGGTCCAGTAAAAAGATGAATAAATACATCATTCTTACACGTTTTTTTCTGAAGTGCACGAATATTCGTACTTATTTCAACCCCTGCTGCACCACCGCCAATGACAGAAATATTTATACTTTTATCATTGCTTAAACCAATAATTTTATTTTTCAATGAAATAAAATTTGTTATTGGCTTTACATAGTATATATTTGATGAATCCTTGACAGGTATACTTTTGATAATACTTCCAGTATTAAAAGAAATTACATCATAATTAATTGTTTTCTTATCAGTCATAAAAATTGTTTTTGATTGCGGGTCAATATAGTCCAGACTGGCATTCAAAAAAGTGCATCCTTTTTGTTCAACCATAGATTGAATATCAAAGCGGATATCTTCTTTTTGATAGATTCCCCCAAGGAAACCAGGCGCCATCCCAGAATAATAATGATATTTATCTGGAGAGATTACAGTCACCGAATAATTTTTTTGTAAAAATTTATCAAGTTGCGCAATAGTTTCAAGATGAGCATGACCGCCACCTGCAAGTACGATTTTTTTAGTCATAATAGTTCACCAATTTGTTGGGGTCTGTCCCAAGATAGAAAAGAGAAGAAAGAATTATATTTCTAAATGAACAATATAATACTCCCTGAGTTTCCCATCTTCTATCTGAGGTTATAATGGGCTTGTTTAATATCAAAATTTTATACTTTCTTTTCTTGAGTTTTAACATAATATCAATATCTTCCATTATTGGAATATTTGAAAAGCCTCCAATTTCATTAAATATTTTTTTTTGAATAAATAATCCCTGGTCGCCATAGGGAATTTTGGTTATTCTTGATCTTATGGATGCCATTTTTTCTATAAATTTTAAAAAGATATTTTGAGTTGAAATGGAAAGATCAAATGCTCCTGCTTTTATATCTGGCTGCGCCAGTGTTTTTGTAATTAATTGAAATGATTTTTTGGGTAATAAGGAATCTGCATGGATAAAAAAAAGAATATTGTATTTAGCCTTTGCTGCACCAAGGTTCATCTGGTTGGATCGTCCTTTTTTACTTATGAGGCAAATAACTGATGGATCATTAATACTGTTGATAGTTGATCCTTGTTTATCTCCATCAACAACAATAATTTCATAAATAGCTCCTGAAAAACGCATTTTTACATTGTCAATGACTTTTCGGATAATTTTTATTTCATGGTAAACTGGTATAACAATAGATATGGCATTTTGCATCAGTTTTTAATTTGCTCCATTTCGAAAATATATATCGCCATAATATGCAGTTGCAGATTCTTTTGTGTTATCTGAATCAGACATGATTGCAACGCCTGATACTAAAGGTGGTTCAGTTCCAAAAGCTTTTTTATAATCATCATAAACATTTCTTGTATGTCTTACCCATTGACCGAGTTTTTCATTTCCAGAATCAACCACAAACATAATCACGCTATTGATATATGGATTTGGAACAATTGTACCCACAGGTGATTTACTTTCCCATATATAGTTAATGGAAGCAATGGGTGGATACTCGCCATACAGTAATTTTACGGCATTAAATTTCATTCTTTCTACAAAGCCAGATTTTTTTGGATTGTATTTAAATGTAATATAAATTCTTGCAGGATAGTCATCACCAGATTTTTTTTGGACATTTCCATTTTTATAAACATTTATAATTTTCCAACTCCATTGGATAATGGGATATGTTTTTAAATCAAATTGAATTTTTCGTATCAAACCAGATGCAGATTGGTTTGTGGTTGCTTTGATAACTATCGCACCATCATTTTTGACCAGCCTGTAAGTTGTATGATTTTCTATTTTGTTAAAGGTAAGTTCTTCCCAATGCTGCGGAGTAATCTCCATTGGTGTTGCCTGTGAAAATTGAGCAATATTCAAAATATCTGCTGCATTTAATATTGATGAAGAAAAAATAATTAGACATGTGATTATTAAAATTTTGCTTTGATTCATATGTGATTACCACTTTTTTACTTAAAAAATAATTATTGAAAACTAGATGTTAAAAATCATATTAGTTGAATGCTTAAATGTCAAGCTTATTGGATTTATAAATTTTCCTTTACTTTTTGAAATGGAAGAATCGACAGGTGGGGTGAAAACACTTTATGAATTAAAAGAAAAGGTAAAATGTTTAAAAAAAGATTATATTTCAGGCAAAAATAGGTCTTCTCTGAATTGCTTTTGAAAAATACAAACCCACTTCTTTTTTTTACTCAAATCCAACCTCGCTCTTAAGCTCATCAATAGTTTGTTCTTTACCTTGATCCTCAAATGAAGACTGTAAAGCCTCCAATAGACGTTTAGCCTTTTTTGGAGAACGAAGTAAATAAGCGGTTTCATTTGACATTCGCGCAGAAATATTCTTGGTCCGACCCCATTCGCAGATTCGTCATTCGTCAATGATCACATATTGTTCATAACCATGAGTATTTGGTGTGTATCTAATAATTATTCGGATTTCTTTAAGGAATTTAAAACTTCTACATCTGCCATATCCTTTGTTCTCCCAGATGCTTTCTTGTTACGAATTAAATCATCAATTGAGGGGATATGAACATTAATGCCTTCTATGTCGATAGAAAGTGAACGAGAATAAGTTTCTTCAAACCTAAGTCCAGACGCTGTTGTAATTATGTCAATTCGTCTTGGGGCAACACCAATCTGAAATATTGTACCATCTTTCTGGAGGTCTTCTTTTGTCAAATTGTGTAAAGGGGCACCAAAACAATGCAATGCACGCATCACAGCATCTGCATTTTTAGGGGATGGCATAACCCAAATATCTATATCCATAGTCGCTCTAGGATAACCATGTGCCGCCAAGGCATAAGCGCCTACTAATAAATATCTAACATTCTCTCCGGCTAAGGCGAGTAACATGTCTCTGTAGTCTTCGTTTAGCATCGTGTTTTTTACTCAAAGATGTGACTTCTTTTGTCAAATTCCAAACAAGTCCTAAGCGATATGCAGGTGTACCCTGGATATAGTCATCATTCCGATGATCTGACATTTGATATTTGGCTGTGTATTTTCTGTCCATTTTTTAATGTTACCATTTTTATACAAAAACGATCTTTGACAATAATTAATAAAGATCATTTTTCAATTATCATAATACAAAAACGATCTAAAGATAACCTGCTCAAAGTTGATGATCAAGAAACAACTTCTTTGTATTCTTTTATGTGAACCATTACAGCTATTAATTTTTGTAGAATAAAGATTTATTGAACTGCAAAATAGTTTACAACCAATAGAACTCTTAAAGCAACTTTACGATTTGTTTTAACCCAAAAAGATAGGTCTTCTCTGAATTGCTTTTGAAAAATACAAACCCACTTCTTTTTTTTACTCAAATCCAACCTCGCTCTTAAGCTCATCAATAGTTTGTTCTTTACCTTGATCCTCAAATGAAGACTGTAAAGCCTCCAATAAACGTTTAGCATTTTTTGGAGAACGAAGTAAATAAGCGGTTTCATTTAAAGACTCTAATTCAATCCCAGGAAGTAAAACTAAATCTTCATAGCCTCGTCTTTGAATATATAAAGGTTCTCTTCTATCGATAACCAGATCATAAAAAGATGTAAATGTATTTTTTGTTTCAGTATAGGTAACTTGCATTTTTTTCCTTTTAATAATTTTGTTTTTCGATACGTTTAAATATGATAAAAATAAAACTTAAAAATGTCAATCATAAACGTATAACTTATTTGGGGCTCTCCGAACTTCTCAAAGCTTATTTTTTATATATTTTTTGATTCATCTATGTAATAATCTCTTTTATCAATTGTTGTTGAACCATACCATCCATAAATTTACATGACCAGTAGCATCATCAAAAGGAGTTTGAAATATTGGTCCGATCCCATTTGAACCATTTGAAATTATCTAAAAATTATGTATTGTAATATATAAACAGCATCAATTAAGTGTAGTTGCTTACTATCCACAGTGGCTTTTCTATAAGCTTTATTGTCATCCATTCCAGCAATTAATTGAAGTGCTAAAACAGCATCTTCAAGATCTATTTCTCCATTATCGTTTAAATCACCTTTTGTAAAAACATTATTTACTGTAATTAAAACAGAATCTTCGGATATAAGTTGTTCAGTATCTGATACCAATAAACTAAAAATCAACTCATCGCCTTCTGGTGTAACAGATGGTGCCATGAATGATGACTGAACCTTTTTTGATTCCAAAAGTATAACAGGTATGCCAGAAGTTTGCTCCCAAGAAAATATTAAATCATCTGTATCAACATCAAATGATTCTGCGCCATTAAGGACAACATTCTGACCTTCAAGAACGATTTGATCAGCACCTGCATTTGCAAGTGGTGGATCATTGATCGGGTTAATCGTTATGCTAACGACAGCAGGTGTTGAAACAGCCAACCCATCACTCGTTTGATACCTGAATGAATCTGTACCATATTCGTTTAAATATGGTGAATAGTTAAATGTACCAGAAGACATTTCAGTGATGGATACAATACCTAAATTTCCATTTTCTAATATTGTGAATGTTATTGAATCATTGTCAACATCAGCGCCTTTAAGGTGAGCAATGAATGCCTTGTCTTCATCTGTGCGATAGCTCTGATTTTTGCTGTGTTGTTTTATATCCATCATTTACCTGTATTTTAATTGTCAGTTTCCCAGCTGCATTTTGAATCGGAGTTATGAAAATATTTTTATTGATATCATCATTTCCTGACAATATGATTTGTTCATCTTTAATCATATCAGGGGTTGATGATGTTATGGTCACATTTAATTGGTGCATTGGTGTATCAACATCCTTGATGGTAAAAGGGATATTCAAGGTTGTGTCTTCATCCATTTCTTGATTTGGTATGATAGAAATTTCAGGTGGATCATTGATTTCCTCTACTTGAAGAATGAATGTCTTATTTACAGTGGCCTCACCATCATTTAGCGATAGTTTAATAAAAGTTGAACCATTTTGATTATGAGTTGGTGTTATTTTTATTAAAAAATCAGATTCCAATGTAGAAACATGAATATTGCTATTCGTTACAATGGTCTGATTTATGGAAAACGCATTGAGTATCAAGTCATCAAAAGGCGTATCAATATCATGAACATCTATACGAATTGAAATAGGTTGATCTTCATCAGTAAATTGTTCAGATATGTTTGAAATTGATGGAAAATCATTAACAGGCTTTATCGTAACTGTGAAATCTTCATTGATTGTTAACCCATTGGATTCTGCAAGAATAGAAATATCAGAAATTCCATATTGATCAGGTACAAAATCTAAAATAATTTGATCATCTATAATTTCTGCTTTAACAGCAGTTGGATTTGAATTGGATTGAATGGTTTTTATGATAAATTTGTTATCATTATCTATATCATTAAAAACATGAGATAAAGATATTACCTGTTGAGGAGAATCTTCATTAACTTCAATATCAGATATGGATTGAACGATGAAGGGTGGATCATCAACAGCTGTAACGAATAATGTTACTGTTGCAGGTAATGACTCCTCAATGCCATCATTCACTGTAAATGTAAATGAATCGATTCCTGAAAAGTTTTGTGAAGGGATGAATGTAAACTCTCCTGTATCAGTAATATTAAGGCTGCCATTTTCAACTGTTTTGATGAGGTGATATGTTAAGGTATCATTATCAATATCAGAGGACTTAAGTATGCTGTTTTTAGTGGTGTCTTCTTCAAGTTTTAACGTGTCATTATTGGCAATGGGAATATCGTTGACTGGCTTAATTAATACGTTGAAAGTACCTGTTACCACTTTGCTATTTGATGTTGCTGCAATTGTTATATCTGATTGTCCATGTTGATCTGGCTTATAACTGATTGTAAGTGTATTATTTGTGATATGGGCATTAACAATGGATTCATTTGTGTTAGCAAGTATTGTTTTTGTTATCAGGTTATTATCAATATCTTTAAACGTCTGTGTTAGATCTATGATTGTATTTTTATCATCTTCATTTGCAATAATATCATCAATGGGTAAAGCAAGTATCGGAGGATCATCAACTGGATCAATTGTGACTATAAAAGCTGTTGTATCAGTTATTCCCTTGCTATTTTTAACCAGGATAGAAAAGGTTGATTTACCATGCATATTAGCAGCAGGTTTAAGTGTCAGAGAAAAGTGATTGTTTGATTCATTCACATAATAATTTGAAAAAAGATCTGTATTGCTTGATGTAACTGTTATTGAGAGAGATTCTGGTAGCAACTGGCAATGTGTGATTGGAATTGGGAGTGTGATTGATTCGTCTTCGTTTATTGTGATGTCTTCGATGGGTGTTATGGCTAAACTATGAGTGCATTTTTCAAATAGCATTTGAATTTCTTTTTCGGAGAGTGCACGATTGTAAATGCGGATATCATCTATCATACCATTGTAATAGTGGTCATAATTATCTGGAATGACATGTCTTGCTCCAATATATAAGTTTTTGTGATTTATATTACCAGCATCAATTTCTGTCATGTTAGATTCATTATTTACGTATAGTTTGATTAAACTCTCATCTCTGACAGCAACAATATGATAAATTTTTTCAAATTCAATACTTCCAATTTGCTTTACTTGGCATTCTGACCCACCACCATCTCTATTGTCATAGTGCCAAGTAAATTTTGATGATGCTTTATCAAAGGAAATCCATGATTGTATGGAATTATTCGTATCTGTTTCTAAAACAAGAAGCCATCCATTTGTTGTCATAGCTTTGGGGGTTGTCCATAAGGATATGGTAAGATTTTTTTGTGGGATATTCATTATTGTTGAGATATAATCATCTTCACCATCAAAATAAAAAGCTGAATTTTCTTTATTAAATATATCTTGAGAAGGTGTTGCTCCAAAAATTTCAACATGATTGTCATTTCCACTTTTATCATCAGCATTGCCATTAAATGGGTAATAGGCAACAAGTCCATAATTTATATCAAAAGTTGTTTGTTTAACTGTAATAGTTATTGTTGCATTGTTTGAATCAAAAGTTCCATCATTTGCTTTATATATGTCCAAGCCCGCAATCAATGCAATCTCAATCTTTGGTTGCAATCTAAGCCCGAAGACAATCCAATTCAGGCGGTTACCGCTGATTAGCGGCACGCTGACCAAAACGATCAATTCTGCCTTTTCGCGCTGTTCAAGCCGATTTGGATTCCAGGGAAGGTCATAGTGGAACACAGCAGAAAACTGATCTTGAAGATTAATGCCTTCGCTCAAACAGTCTGTAGCAATCAACACTTTTTTGGAATAAGGTTTCATATCGTCAATACGTTGCTTTCTGACTTCATCAGGGTCCGACCCTGTCGTAGGTGGTTATGCATTTTATTTTGTTTTAAAATCAAATTGTTGTAAAAATATTTTTGGTCCGACCGCATTTAACAAATTTTTTATGTAAGAATATTCATTTATTTTTGTCTATTTAAGTAAGGTACTTTTTGGAATATCAGGCAGGAACTAAATGTAAAATTAGATAGTTCTGAATTTATTAAACATTTTTTAAAAAAGTTAAAGGAGATATAATGAAACAGAAAATGTTGTTATTTTTCTGCTTTTTTTGTGCATTGTCCACATTAAACGCAAAAACATTGGAAGAATGGGCAAAAACGTTTGAACCATCTGCTCTGACTT